>ERZ835051.2572-NODE-2572-length-15828-cov-3.241552_pt1 | contig 15828 bp, 10 predicted proteins | sample MGYA00519575_ERZ835051 | MGnify/ENA primary metagenome ERZ835051 (study PRJEB31850, sample SAMEA3708769) | human gut metagenome | biome: human gut; feature: human-associated habitat; material: faeces | place: China | collected 2014 ... | reverse complement strand
CCTGTAATCTGGAAAGACGTGGTATGAATCCTGTAAAGGATCTCAAATTACTGAAGCAGTATCAGGCTCTTCTGAAAACCGAAGTCCCTGATCTTATACTCACTTATACCATAAAACCCAATCTTTATGGCGGTATTGCTGCCAGAGGCTGCAGAATTCCTTACGCAATGAACATTACCGGATTAGGCACTGCATTGGAAAATCCGGGATTTCTCGGCAAAATATTATTACTTTTATACAGATATGTTGCCGCAAAAGCCTTGCGTGTATTCTTCCAAAACGAAGGAAATCTGCAATTTATGCAAAAGCATAAAATCGCATTACAAAACGCTCATTTACTTCCAGGCTCCGGCGTCAATTTAAAAGAGCATCCGTTTTGTCCCTATCCCTCTGAGGAAAACGGAATTCGTTTTTTAGCTGTCCTGCGCATTATGAAAGACAAAGGAATTGAGGAATACCTTTATGCCGTACAGAAGATATCTGAAGCTTATTCCAATGTCCATTTCGAACTTGTTGGAGAATATGAAGAGGAAAGCCGCTCCACATACGAACCCATGATTCGGGAATTAGAGTCTCAGGGCTGCCTCACCTATTATGGTCACATTGACAATGTCCCGGAGGTCATGGCAAATTGCCACATCCTCATTCATCCCTCCTATCATGAGGGACTTTCCAATGTATGTCTGGAAGCAGCTGCCTGTGGGAGGGGAGTCCTGACAACAGATGTTCCAGGCTGTCGGGAAACGGTCACTGGCCAAAGTGGAATTCTGTTTCCGGCAAGGAGTAAAGAATCCCTTCTTAAGGCAGTGCAGGCAGTACTCTCCTGCTCACCCGGAGAGCGCTGTAATATGGGAATACACGGACACCAGCATGTGGAAGAGAATTTCAACAGACAGATTGTAGTAGATGCCTACCAGAACCTGTTATCCAGACATTAAGACAGCGTCCTGAACCAGCAGATGAATTCTCCACTGGTTCAGGACGCTGTCTTATAATTACCCGCATCTCTGCCCGGATAGTTCAGGAATTGTTCCGGCTATGCTGTAATCAGATTCGCATCCAGTTCACTTTTCTTTTTTATAACAACACTGTCATACATCATCATGATTACATCTTCCTCATAATTTCCAATATTTTCCGGATTTTCACGCCCTTCTACATTCTCCCTGATTAATTTCACAAAATCCACCCCGGCACCATATGCATGCAGATAAGCACCTCCAAACCTCGGATTAATTTCTGATAAATAGTATTGTCCGTTCTGATAGAAAAAATCCATATCCAAAGGTCCGTTAAATCGTAAAACTGACATTACCTTCTGTATAAACCCGAATAAGTTATCATCTTTAAAGGATATAGTTTTATTGGCACCACCTATTGTTGTAGAGAGTTTTCTTTTTGAAAAAATGGCAACAGGCTTGTGGCTCACTGTGTCTACATATACGTCTGCGTCAAGATCCTGCCCTGTCATTAATTCCTGAATAATCAGACTTTCATCCTGCTCCGTCACCTGCTTTAACAGCTCCGGGGTATCAATTTTTCTCGCCCCCACACTGCCGCTTCCGGTTCTGGGCTTCACAAAAACAGGAAAAGAAATCTCTCCCTTTTCATAATCCCGCATAAATTCCTCATAGGTACCATACGTTTTGATCGTGGGGATATTCTTTTCTACCAGAAAACGATACATCTCATATTTATTAAAGCACAGCCTTGCAGTTTCTTCGTATGGAGCAAGAACCAGCACTCCGATTGCTTCAAACTCTGCCCTGTGTTTTGCAAGAAGCATGATTTCCGGATCAATCAGTGTTGTTACAGCCTGAATATCCTCCTTCTTACAAATATCTAAAATAATTGAAATATAAGAAGGATCCGTAATTAATGGCACAAGATATGCCTTATCTGCAAATGCCATTGCCGGTGCCACGGGACTGTTATCCGTAACAACTATTTTCAGCCCGTCTCCCATTGTCGTCCGAAAATCTTTTAATAATTCACATCGTCTTCCCACACTACAAAATAAAATGTTCACGGCTTTACCCTTTCTTTCTGTTCTATTATTTCTCCGGTGTTCCTTTAAATGCTTCCATTGTAGCATCGGTTGCACTGCTTATGCCTTCTCTTTTAAAAACGGCCTTTACTGTCTGCAACAGAATCCTGCAGTCCAGCAAAAACGAGAGATTTCTAACATATTCTACATCATACTCAAACTTCTTTTCCCATGAAATAGCGTTCCGTCCGTTTACCTGTGCTAATCCGGTCAATCCCGGGCGGACATCATGCCGGTGCTTTTGCTCTTCATTATAAAGAGGTAAATATTTTACCAAAAGCGGGCGTGGTCCAATGAGGCTCATATCCCCTTTGAGAATATTAAACAATTCCGGCAATTCATCTAAACTGGTACTTCGGAGCATTTTACCAAAAGCAGTCAGTCTTACCTCGTCCGGTAAAGGGTTTCCATTTTCATCCCTTGCATCCGTCATGGTACGGAATTTGTATAGCGTAAAGATTTTCTCATTCTTACCCGGACGCTGCTGCCTGAAAAGTACCGGACTTCCCAACTTGACTCTTACCAGAATAAAGAGGATCAGGTAGAGCCAGCACAGTAGGATGATTCCGGTTAAGGATAAAAGGATATCCAGCAGGCGTTTGATGCAGTTTTTGTACATAGAGGAGGCCTCCTTTCGTGTTCTGGTTCTGGTTCCGATTCTAATTCTGATTCCGGCACAACATACTTGTTCCAGGGCGAACCTCTGGTGTTAAGAAGTTCTATTTATTTCGATCTGGTATATTAAATACGGACGCAACCGCATCAACGAGCCATCCGGGCTCGATTGCTGCTTGATTGGACATCCATGTCCAATCCTTGCTGCCTGCGTACGAAATAAATGAACTTCTAAGCACCTCCGCTATGCCCTGAAACTAAGTATGCTTGTGCCGTAAACCACATTACTTTTACCAGTTCATGAGTTACATTAATTTCTTTGTTTTGGTACGGGCATGGATAATTTACAACTTAAAAACTAAAGCAAATCATTCAAAGCAGCTTCTGACAATCTTGATAATACGTTCCATGTCTTCTTCGGTATTCTTGATGTCACTTGGCAGGCATAAGCCTCTGCGGAAGATATCACCGCTCACGCTTCTGTCCCAGTCTTCGCCGTTATCGCCCTTTACCTTCGCAGTATTGAGCTGCTGCCCATCTGCCATAAAAAATTCGGCATCCGCGTAAATGGGCTGTAAATGCATCGGCTTCCAGATCGGTCGGGTTTCAATGTTTTCAGCATCGAGTGCATCCATGATGTCATTCGGTGTTATCCTGCTTCCCTCCTTAAGCGTGATGCAGGAAAGCCAGTTGTTGGCATCTCCATCCGGGTTTAAAGGATTCATGGTAATTTCATCAATATCTGCAAGGGCTACCTTATACTGCTGATAAATGGCCTTCTTCAATGCTTTATGCTCTTCCAGGTGAAGGAGCTGTCCTCGTCCGATTCCGGCAACCACATTGCTCATACGGTAGTTATAGCCAAGCTCGGAATGCTGGTAATATCTTGCCTGATCTCTTGCCTGCGTGGCAAGGAAGAGAGCTTTCTTCGTAATTTCTTCATCTGCGGATAGCAGCATGCCGCCGCCGGAGGTGGTAATAATCTTATTTCCGTTAAAGGAAATAATGCCAATCCTTCCAAAGGTTCCGGTCTGCTTTCCACGGTAGGTACTGCTTAAGGACTCTGCTGCATCCTCAATAAGCGGCACATGGTGTTCCTCACAGATCGCCATGATTTCATTAAGCTTTGCCGGAGTTCCGTACAGATGAACCACAATTACGGCTTTGGCATCCGGATGCTTTTCAAATGCCTTGCGGAGTGCCTCCGGATCCATATTCCAGGTGTCCTTTTCGGAATCAATAAAGACCGGTGTTCCCTTTTCATATACAATCGGATTACAGGTTGCATCAAAGGTAAGGCTCGGTGCGAATACAACATCTCCCTGTCCGATGCCTAAAATGCGCAGTGCCAGATGAATGGCTGCTGTTCCGGAACTCAGTGCACAGGCATGTCCGCCACCCATATAGGCTGTCATTTCCTGCTCCAGTGCATTGACATTCGGTCCCAACGGAGCCACCCAGTTCGTTGCAAATGCTTCGTTAATAAATGCCTGTTCCTCGCCATGCATGGTCGGGGAAGAAAGGTAAATCCGCTTCTTTTCCATACTGCATCCTTCTTTCTGTTTTCTTTCTATGTGACTGTTCAGCATGCACAATCATTTCTGCATGGTCTTCTGTTACAGTTCAGCCATGCCCATTCATAAGCTGCTTTCTGGTTCTCTGTCTGAATTGTACTTCTTCTAAGGCAGCTTATTTCATGTCGGGCGTCCGCCCTATAGAAATGATGGAACTGCTGTCGGCATAATGATACGTGGGTACGATTTCTTTGACAAGCGCCCGGATATCATTACTCTCATCCTTCGACTCTTCTTTGAGCTTCTTCAACTGTACAAAGAATTCGGTTTCATCCAGTTCGATCGGCTTTCCAATATAAATCATCTTATTATCGGTTTCCTTAAGTCCCTCTTCCTCCATCAGAAGCTCTTCATATAGCTTCTCACCGGGACGTAAGCCGGTAAATTCAATCTTGATGTCCTCTCCGACGCGATAGCCGGACAGTTTAATCAGGTTTCTGGCAAGATCCAGGATCTTCACCGGTTTTCCCATATCAAGGACAAAGATTTCTCCGCCCTTCGCATAGGCACCGGCCTGTAACACCAGTGATACTGCTTCCGGAATGGTCATGAAATACCGGATAATATCCGGATGGGTTACCGTAACCGGTCCCCCTTCCATGATCTGCTTTTTAAATAACGGAATGACACTTCCGTTACTTCCGAGTACATTTCCAAACCGTACCGCTACAAATTCGGTATCAAAGTGCTTATTAAAGGTCTGGATAATCATTTCACAGATCCGCTTGCTGGCTCCCATGATATTGGTCGGGTTTACCGCTTTATCTGTAGAAATCATAACAAAACGCTTCGTTCCGTTCATGGCTGCCGCATAGGCGGTCTTCCAGGTTCCGAAAACATTATTCTTTACAGCTTCATTCGGACTTGTCTCCATCAGTGGAACATGCTTGTGTGCTGCTGCATGATAGACAATTTCCGGCTTATAATGGTCAAAAATCCAGTTCATCCGGTTCGTATTGCGAACCGATGCAATCAACACTTCCAGATTCAGATCCGGAAAATGGGTTTTCAGTTCCTGCTGCACGTCATAAATGCTGTTCTCATAAATATCCAACATGATGAGCAGGGACGGTTTATGGGAAGCGATCTGACGGCACAGCTCACTTCCAATGGAGCCTCCGGCTCCTGTTACCAGAACGCGCTTGCCCTGCACATAGGAAAGAATTGATTCCAGATCAACCTCAATCGGATCTCTTCCCAAAAGATCTTCCACTTCCACATCACGGAGCTTGCTGACGCTGACTTCCCCGTTTACCAGCTGATACATTCCGGGGAGGGAACGCAGCTTACAATTCGTCTCTTTACAGATATCCAGAATACTGCTCATCTGGGATCTGGAAATCGAAGGCATCGCAATAATAATCTCATCAATATCATATTGTTCCGCACATTCTATAATCTTATCACGACCACCTGCAACCTTGATTCCCTGAATGAATTTTCCCCATTTTCCCTTATCATCATCGATGATGCAGCGGATGACCATGGTGGAAAAATTACTGTTCACAATTTCCTTGATAATGACATTTGCAGCTTCCCCGGCACCTATAATCATGACCGAAATCGCATTTTTCCTGTTCTGGTTCTTGTGCTTCAGACTTCTCAGGAACCGGTAAGAAAACCGGCTCGCAAAAATAAAGCTGATCAGCAGGAACATATAAAGGAAATAGTAGCTGCTCGGTACGGCCTGTCTTCCCAAGAAACGGAAAAACTGTAATCCAACCGCCTGTAATGCGGAGGAAATGATGCACGCACAGATCAGATTCTGCAATTCCGTCTCTCCCGCATAAGCCCACAGGCTGTTATACATCCGGAAAATATAAAGAACAATCAGTGTAATCACAATACTGAACGGCAGGAAATCCGTAATCGGCTTCATGAAATGTTCCGGAATTTCTGCAAGAGAAAATCCGTAACGGATCATCAATGCCAGATAACTTGCCAGAATCACACTTATAATGTCATAAATGACAAGAAACGTTCTTCGATAAAATTTTTTTACATTAAAAGGCTTTTTCATCTCTTTGATCGCTTTCAAAACTATCCTAACTATTCAGTCCTTCACAGTTCCAATACAACATACCCACTACTGCTTCATTTTCTTATAATCTCAGCAACAAATACTTTGGCCTGTACCAAATAGTTTCTTTTATTCTTTATAAAGTAAAGGAGCCAGTACCAGCATCAGCACAAAGCCGCTGGGACTGCTTAAGTGGAAAATCCACTCTACCATTCCTGCAATTGCAAAGGAAAAAATAACAACCATCGGAAGTGCAGCACCGGTTATCGTATCTTTCTTTTTCACATAAAAGATTACCGCATACACAAGAGATACCGCACCAAAAATCACAAACAGGATTCCCACACCGATTCCGTGATCGTATGCCACCTGCAGATAGATGTTGTGCGCATGTACTGCAATCTCTCCATCAGGGAGAACAGCTCCCATCTCATCGTGACCGGTCATATTCAACTGTTCAAAATAGGATCTGAAAATCGTTGTTCGTCCATTGGAATAATCTCCTTCATCCTGCATGTCTTCCGGAAGCTCTCCCGTGCTTTCCGCATACAGTGGTTCCACATAGGACGGAATATAGTCAATTGACGCTACAAGCTTGGGGATTTCATTTCCATTTTCATCATGGGTTGCCTTGTATTCCGCAATTTCTCCATAAAAATCAAAGGTACCTTCCGGTATGCCAAAAATCTTATTCGCAAATACATCTACAAATCTTCCGATCCGCATATAGCGTATGGAAGTCAGATTATGTCCCCGCATAACCTGATCTGGCCATTCCTCAATTTCAAACGGTACCGGTTCTCCGACAATTCCGGGGATATTTCTCTGCAAAGTAAATGTTACCGGAAACATCACAAGTACCGCAAGCACCATAAGTCCCAGATTGATAAGGAGACTTTGAACACGCAGCTTTCCTTTTCCTCTTGCAATGATAAGCCATGCTGCAAGACCGGTAAGCGTTACCGCAAACAAGCCGGTACGTGCCATGGTAAATAACATATAAGAAGACACAATGCCGAATAAAATCAGTTCTTTATAGATTTCCCGCAGCTTCGTCGTACGATACAGTTTCATCAGCAGTAATACGATCACTGCACATTCTACCGTCGTAAGATAAGTGGCGGTTGTCGTTACCGTGTGGAAAACAAACGGATAACGGGCATACCGGTACGTAAGATAAGGGCGGTGCAGCAGCGCATATCCCATGGAAATCAGGAAATGAAGCACAATTCCCCATAAAACATTGGTAAGGAAATGGCGACGGTGCTCCCACATTCCGTAGCTTAAGTACAATAAGGTGAAGCTGACTGCCAGTACAACTGTCCACCATCTGGTATTCCGGAAAATCACAATACCTGCAAAGAACAACAGTGTAAGCGCCCCATACCAGTAATTGGGCTTTGCCAGCTTCCTTTTGCATAAACAGACCAGGGTACGCAGAAGAATAAATCCGAATAAAACGGCAATCAGTACAGTGTTCCGCAGTACTTCCACATTCATTCCGATCTCTGCCTCTACTTTAAATTCGCGCACTGCCAGGGCATCAAGTCCGTTATGATAATAAATTGCTCCGGCAATGCCTGCAGCAATCGCATAAAGCAGGGTATACCGGTTCAGAATTTCCTTTAAGGAAAACATGGTAAGAATCACCAGTGCAAAGAACAGCATTTCCCTGCACTGTGCCACCTGATGATGAATTTCATAGAGTCCGTTCATATAATCGCAGCATGCAGCAATTGCGCCTGCAATAAACAGGATCTGTAATCCATCTGCCAGATGCTCTCTGATAAAATCTCCGGTATACAGTGTTCCCTGTCCGTCGCGGTTATGGTTAATCGCATAGAACAAAATCACTGCAAGGAAAATAAGGCTTATCGTATAAAAGATATTATCCAATGCATAATCGCTTAATCTTCCGGTAAAAACCATAAAGAAGCCGGCAAGTAAAAATAACGCAGCAAGCGGATTGGCGGTAAAACGGAATGCACGTTCCACAGTAATAAGCGAATCCTTTTCGTGATCCTTATAAATCCTGCGGATGACAGCTAAGAATAACAGAGCAGCAAGAACGATTCCTCCTGCAAATGCCAGTGTACGCTTATAGCCAATGGGGACACTGTAATGATACTCTGCTGCCAGTCCGGCTCCATAGATCTGTTCTCCATCATAATAAAGAATTCCGGCACCCGGCATTGTATCCGGTGTGATAAATTCATAGGCAAGGGTGACATCTGCTGCCGGAACATCCCGGATCTCTGTCTTGAGATCCATTCCATCCGGTCTTGTCCCCTGCACATTCAGGAAATAGGTTTTCCCCTCCTCCATAATCAAATCCATGGGGACATCCACATAGGAAACGGCAGCTTCCTTAGAAACAATGACCTGTTCCTTCGCCGCCACCTGTTGCTTTTCATTCAGAATTGTCACATAAAAGCAGCCATCTGACTCCACACTTGTCGGATAAAGGCGCAAAGAAGCAAGGTGATCTCCCTGGGATAAAAAGGTCTGCATCACCGAATGCTCTTCATTCACTGCTTCTGTACAGGTTCCGGCTGCCGGAGTAACCGAAAGTGTCACATCCTTCTTCCACAGGCGCATCGGCCAGAGTGTTGAAAGAACAATCACTGCCACAAGCAGGATGATAAATTGTATCGCCGTACTTTTATAAATAACCTTTTTCATACTTCTTCCTTAATTATGACAGGCAGATAAAACAGCCCGCGTTTCATCGTTGACTATTAAGTATAACATAGATTCGTACTGCAAGCAACGGCACCAGTACCCACCAGAACACCACATAACGTACCAGATAGGTCGGTCCCAGTAAAAATGTCAGGAAAACCAATATCGGAAGCAGAAATGGCAGAACCACTTCCGGGTATCTTCCCTGCTCCTTCTGATCCAGCAGGAATCCCAGTCCGAACAGCATACACCAGAACAGAAAGCCCGGTGAAAACAGCATGGAAACAAACGGAACCTTCTGCTGAAATACCGTAAGGGACATCCTCCTATAAAGCTCGTCAAGTGCCGGCAGCAAACTTGCCCTTGTTCCCGGCTCTTCCACCTCATAACCAAAATAAGAGCTGTCCTCATAGGTATAAGTAAACACCGTGTTTCCACGATACACATCAATCACCGTATCCGGATACCAGAATCCATACGAAGTCATCAGCCATGCATTCGCATAAGAAAACGGATGATGAATCAACATCCCGGCCCACAGCTTCCAGAAATCTCCGGAGTTTTCTTCATAGGCTGCATTGAAAAAGGAGATTTTCACCCCGTCGGATACCTTCGGTGTATACCGCTGCAGGGCATCCTCCGGCAGATACCGGAACAGCACTTCCCGGTCCTCTTCCGTAAAGGCATCCGGCTCATACGCATAGGTCCGTGCAAGCTGCATAATGGGAACCGTCAGCATTTCCTGATGCTCACCCCCACTTGCCTTTGTTACAAATGCAAGTCCTTTATTTAAAATCAGATACAGGCAGATCAGCAATACTCCATAAGCCAGAAGCCTGGCTGATCGTCTTCCTGCCTGTGCACGATCATTGCCAGAGAACGCTTTCTTTTTTACAAAAGCAGCCAGAAACGGAAGGAATGCCAGAAATGCGTAGCAGCCGTTATGGCGAAACAGCATCATCAGTATGGCAGATACCGCAAACAGAAGCATTTTTTTCCTGTCTGCCCAAAAGGCTTCCACATCCTCACACAGATCCAGCAAAAGCAGTACCTGTATCAGCAGCATCCCCATGAACAGACCGTCCTTTGCCGAACACAGGCTGAACATGACAAGCGGCGGACAGATGCCAAGATAAAGAGTAAGGATCCACTGCCCCCGTTTCCTGAGTCCATGTTCCCCGAGCTTCCAGATAAAATACCCGAAAATCAGTGACAAAGCAGCCATCTGAAACAGGGTATAGGCTGCAATTCCCAGATTGACGGAGCCTGTCAGTTTATACACAAGCTGGACAATTCCTCCCAGCATCAGCACATGAAACAGAGGGTGATGTGTGGTAAAGCTCCTCGTTACCACTTCCAGATATTCCTCCTGTGCATCATAAACGAAAAATCCGGGATAAACTGCCAGAAATACCACGAAATAAAGAAGAAAGATCACTCCACCGGTCCGCAGCAGAAAAAATGCCCCTCCTTCCGTCCTGCCGGTCTGTGTTTCCGAAACTCTGCAAATCTCCCGGGAGGCTTTCAAATGCGGCAAAGTTACCCGGGATTGCTGTCTCTGTGCCATCGCACTCCAGAGTCCGCTTACCATCAGGGTCATCACTACCGCAAAAGCCAGGATGGAAAGCCACATCCATGGATTCATGAAAGGAACACTGCCCTTTTGATCAAGCTGTGCGCCAAATACCATACAAATTGAAAAAAGAAACCCGAACAGCACGGAAATAACGGTCGGCTTCCCGGGACGAAGCTTCCGGATCACCATAAACACAAGCAGTGCGATCAGCACCGGTAAAATGCTGTTGCTGAAGTCCAGATAATTTTCCATTGGAAAGATCCATGTTCCCATTACGATTCTCCTGCCTGAATTTCCTCAGTATTTCCTGACCGTATTTTCTCCGTGTTCCGTATCCTGCCCCCGTCCTTCCCGGCGGGTTCCTCACTGAAGGTTGTCTGCCGGATCACATACTGGGGAGAATTATTCATGGCAACATACATTCTCCCGATATATTCTCCCACAAGTCCCAGCATCAGCATGAGCATTCCTCCCATAAAAACCAGTACAGACATCAGTGCGCTGAAGCCGGTAACCAGTCCGGGCGGATTAAAGAACAGCTTTTTAATAATTGTATAAATTCCATATAAAAACCCTGCAATGGCACAAACCGTCCCGGTTGCTGTTGCAATCCGCAGCGGCTTCACGCTGAATGCCGTAAAACCGTTAAACCAGAGATTCAAAAGCTTTCCCAGTGTATACCCGGAAACTCCTGCTTCCCGGTCACGGTGATTTACATCCACATTCGTAATATTCTTCGTGGTACGGAGCACAAGACCGATCACATAAGGAAATGCATAGGTATAACGACTCATTTCATCTACCACAAAGCGTCTGGCTGCAAAATAACTGGATACATAGAGCTCCTTCGGCTTTCCGAGCATCACTCTCGTCATCAGCTCATTCACATGGCTTCCCCAGTTACGGAAGCCGGAATGATGCTTATGTGCATATCTGGCATACACCACATCGGACCCCTGTTCAATCCCCTCAAGCAGCTTTCCCACTTCGTTCGCCGGTGTCTGTCCATCATCATCCAGACACACTACAATGTCTCCTGTCACATAATGAAAGCCCGCCATCAGCGCACTGTGCTGTCCGAAATTCTTTGCAAGATTAATCCCCTTACGCTGTGCCTCCGGATGGTTTCCGGAGGCTGCACACAGCTTTTCAATTGCTGCAAAGGTGTCATCCGGCGAACAGTCATTTACCATAATAATCTCATAACAATAATCCTTCATAGAGGACATTGTATCATCAATTTCTTTTATCACATGCGGCAGTGTCTGTGCCGAACGGTAACAGGGAATTACAAAACTGACCTTCTTCATTTCTATTGTCTCCGGTTCTCTCTTCATTGATTTATGACAGCAATCTGCTGCCATGACGTTCATAAGCTGTAATGATTTGTAACTATTCAGAGCCATGCAAATTTAAATAATGTACGTCGAATGCTTGCATTCGTAAGGACATTTTTAAATTTATATGGCGAAGTAACTACATGAGCAAAGGGAACTGCGCAGCAGTGAGCTTGCGAATGGAGTTCTGAATAGTTACAATGATTTCATCATTTACGTAGTGGAATCATCATCACATATACATGCCATCAGAATGACATCACAAAACCTTCCGTTTAGAAAGACATCATCCTTTAAATAAGCTTCCTGCCGGAAGCCTGCCTTTTCATAGCTTTTCTGTGCCTGTGTATTTTCAGCCAGCACACGGAGCATCACCTTATGCAGGTGCAGGGTTTCAAACGCATATTGCAGCATAAGCTGTGCTGCCTCCGTGCCATAGCCCTTCGAAAGAGCTTCTTTTTCTCCAATGAAAATCCCGTATTCCGCCTTATGGTGTGTCTCATCGATATCACGCAAATAAACACTTCCAACCGCATTTTGAATTATTTTCAATCCGGTATCCGCGGTTTGTCCCTGCCTGCCCGGTTCCTCCTGTGCTGCTTCATTTTCTGTATCCGCTTCATAGGGACAAATCATAAACTGCACAACTTTCCCGGTATTTACCATCGTTTCAATCCAATGATGATGGGATTCTACCGTAAAAGGCTTCTGATAAATGAAGTTTTTCCTCACGAAATCCGTATTGCGCCACCGGATAATATCTGCTGTATCCCTTTCCTCCATTGGCCGGAGTGCAATCCGTTCTCCATAAATCACCATTGTCCGATTTTTCCTTTCTGATTCTGCTTACATGTATTCATAAACAACGGAATCTCTATACGCTTACACCGAATCCTGTCACAAATTGGCAGCTTCTATCCGATAGATTTCAAAAACATTGTCTATCGTTTCAACCAATGTAATCTTTATGTTCTCACCATGGCTTTCATAATAATTGGAAAGCCAGTGCATGTCCTCTGCTTTTTTCCTTACGAAATAGACATTCTCCATGGAAAGCAGCCCTTCTTCCATGGTATTGATCTGATAAGCCTTGAGTTTTTTACGGTAAAGCGGGCTCTTGCTTGCCCAGCCACCCATAATATCATAATTGTGAATGCTGTTATCCACATTGACAAACATCTTTTCTGAATAGCTCACGGAGGAGTATACGTCCATAAAATAAAAGTTCTCCGGATGGTGTGCAAAGTAGTCATAAACCTGTAAATAAGGTTCATTCTGCTGCTCGCGGTACTTCTGATCCTGTGCCACCTCCCCGATCTTTCCTGGCAGGAGCAGCACGGAAAACAGACCGAAACAAATAAGCATCGTCATCCGTACCAGATGTGTTCTGCCAGACCTGCGCTTTTGCATGATAAGGACAAACAGAATCCCTGCAAGAATTACAAACTCCATAAAATACAGGGAGTGGGTAATCCTGTCCGGGAAACGTTCCCCCATCAGAATATACATCCAAAGTACGCTCCGGACGGCAAAAAGAAAGCAAAGCTTCCACAGAATGGAAAGCCCTGTCACCATGCGGTGCTTCCAGATTCCGTAATGCCGCTTATCCTCTGTGTTCCAGCCTTGGCACAGCGCCAGTAAAAATACCGTAATATACAGAAGTATCGTCATATAATTCCAGGGATAATCACTCCCAACAGAAATCGGTCCTCCAAGGAAACGATATACATACAGCTTAAAATATTTCCGAAGCTTGGGAACAAAGGGCTGCGCCTCCTGATTCAGCCCTCCGGCATAATCCGCAATCTGCCCCATGATGGTTTCATCGATTTCTTCATCAATTCCAAAATTATAATTATCAAACAGAATCTGCTCACTTTCGCTGATTCCGATACTGTCATAAAATTCTTTGTTTGCCTGATAAGATGGTATCTGTTGAAAATCATAGAGCTCCGTACGGTTGTCAAACAGTGTGGTAAAGCTTCTCCACTCTTTGCTTCCATAAGCAATCCTGTGTGTGGCCTCTCCAGCCAGGAGACTTAACAGAATCAGTCCGATCACTCCAAGATATTTCATAAAATTCTCTTTGGTGAACGCCTTTTCTTCAAAGCTCCACTTCACAACCCCTGCGACACAGATCATCGGAAGTACTAGCAGAAGCATTTCTGACCGGATCAGATATGCCAGAAACACAAGCAGAATCGCCGGAATATTGCTTCGGATAAACGGAACCGGTTCCTTCTGTGGCTTTGAGGTCAGAAACCAGAATGCTGCGGCAGCAGCCAGTATGGTACAGGTAATCGTATACTGTACTGCCACGAGATGCTCCATCATCATGGAAAAGAACAACAGGGTTTCTACAAGTCCTACTGTAAGCTTGGCCTTTCGGCTAGTACAGATTGCAAAGCTCCGGTTCAGAATCAAAAGCAATGCCCCAAACTGACAGGTGCACAGAAAAACACCATACCACGGAGCAATCCGTACGATACGGTAAAGCAGACTGATTGCCGCGCTTATGAGCCACAGCATCTGAATGTTGTGCCCTTCCGGCACTCCCGTATAATTTCCGCTTAATATTTCCTTCATCAGGACATCATCGTTTAAATCATAATAATAATCAAAACGGCAGGCCAGTGCGATCATCGGGATCAGCAGAAGCACAACGGAAATTATGAAATTCTGTCTCTTCGAATCAACGTCCTTAAGCTTCATAGAATTCCTTTACTTTAGAAATAATGTAATCTGTCTGTTCTTCGGTCAGCTGGTAAAACATCGGCAGTCTCACCAGACGTTCGCTTTCCCTGGTCGTATAACGGTCTTCCCCATGGAAACGGCCAAATTTCAGTCCGGCAGGAGCCGAATGAAGAGGAACATAATGAAATACACAAAGAATCTCATTTTCCTTCATAAAGGAAATAAACCTCGTACGTTCCTCAAGATCCTTACATTTGATATAAAACATATGACCGTTATGCTTACAGTCCCTGGGAACTACCGGCAGGGTAAGCTTTCCGGCTTCCTGCAATGGTAATAATGCATCGTAATACTGCTGCCATCTGGAAAGGCGCACCTCGTTAATCTGATCTGCGATTTCCAGCTGTGCATAAAGATATGCCGCATTAATTTCACTCGGGAGATAAGAGGAGCCATAATTTCTCCAGCAGTACTTATCTACCTGTCCGCGAAAATATTTGCTCCGGTCCGTTCCCTTTTCACGGAGGATCTCGGCTTCTTCCACATAATGCTCATCACGGATGAGTAATGCGCCGCCCTCGCCCATACTGTAATTCTTCGTTTCATGGAAGCTGAAGCATCCAAAATCTCCGATTGTTCCAAGTGCCTTGCCCTTGTAGCTTGCCATCACACCCTGTGCAGCATCCTCTACCACCAGAAGCTGATGACGCTTTGCAATGTCAAGAATGGTATCCATTTCACAGGAAACTCCGGCATAATGTACCACGGCAATAGCCTTGGTCTTCTCGGTTATCGCATCCTCAATCAGGGTTTCATCAATGTTCATGGTATCCGGACGGATGTCTACGAACACAATCCTGGCACCGCGCAGTACAAAGGCATCTGCGGTCGATACAAACGTATAGGACGGCATAATCACCTCATCGCCTTCCTTAATATCACAAAGAAGGGCTGCCATTTCCAGTGCATGGGTACAGGATGTCGTCAGAAGGCACTTGCCTGTCCCGGTCTGCTCCTCAATCCACCTGCTGCATTTCTTCGTAAAGTCGCCATCCCCACAGATATGCATGCTCTCTACGGCCTGCTTCATATAATCCATTTCCTTCCCGGTAAAGGGAGGCACGTTAAATCGGATCATTTCTCTCTCCTCCTGCAAATCGGCATTCTTTTTATGAACTAATGGTAACTATTCAGAACCCCATTCGTAAAACCGCTGTTTCACAGCTTGAGTTTTACTCATGTGGTTACTTCGCCATATAAATTATGTCAAATGTCCTTACGAA
>ERZ835051.2569-NODE-2569-length-15835-cov-3.194297_pt1 | contig 15835 bp, 16 predicted proteins | sample MGYA00519575_ERZ835051 | MGnify/ENA primary metagenome ERZ835051 (study PRJEB31850, sample SAMEA3708769) | human gut metagenome | biome: human gut; feature: human-associated habitat; material: faeces | place: China | collected 2014 ... | reverse complement strand
GCATGGGCGCAAAACAGCCCGAAACAGCGGAACATAAGGAAATCACGAAGCTGAAAAAGGAAAATGCCGCACTGAAAAAGGAGCTTGCGGCTCTGAAAAAGGAGCAGGAGGCACAGGAAAAGGAGCAGGAAAAGCAGTAAAGGGGGAAAACGCATGATTTATGCGGATTTTTCGTATTACAAAGACACCTATTGCGGCGAGATGGCGGAGGGAGACTTTAAGCGTCTCTCCCGTTCCGCCTCTGCCTATCTGGACAGCGTGACCTTTGACCGTATTGCGGCGGTGACGGATGAGAAAATCATGGAGAGGGTCAGAGAGGCGTGCTGTGCGGTGGCGGATATGCTTTTGCAGAAGGAACAAAGGGACGGCATTGCATCGGAAACGAACGATGGCATTTCTGTTACCTACACAACGGAAGGCAGTACGGACGAGGAGCGGCTGTATCAAGCAGCGGTGCTGTATCTCGGCAATACGGGACTGTTGTATCGGGGGGTGGAGTGATGCTTGCATGTACGGAAACGATTACGCATATCCGGCTGTGCTATGACAGGGAAACGGACTTGGAAAGCTATGTCTGCACTGCGATTCATGGCGTGAGCTGGTTCGGCAAGCTGATTGCCACACCGGAGAACAAAGGCTTGACGGGTGCGGCGAAGATTACCGTCCGTATTCCGGAGGATGCAATGCCCGATATTACCATCCGAAATGGGGATTTTATCGTGCGCGGTGCGGTGGATGCCATCGAAACGCAGGCAGACCTAAAGGGACTGGAATACTTTACGGTGCTTTCTGTCGGGGATAACCGCAGGAGCAGGCGGAAGGACTTGCGGCATTGGGCGGTGAGCGGCGCATGAAATTAGACTATGCGGTTAATATCAGCACAGCGAAAATCCTGCGGAGATATGGTCTGGGCGAGGATAAGGCGGCACAACGCTTTCTGGCGGAGGATGTGGAGCGGAAATGTCAGCCCTATGTGCCGATGTCGGCAGGCAGTGCCGCCCACATGGTAAACGCCGCAAGAGTGACGGCGGACAGCATTATCTATCCCGGACCGTATGCGCATTATCAGTATGTCGGCGAGGTGATGGCAGGGCGTGCGCCCAAGCATTACACCGGACAGCCGTTGACCTATCACGGCGGTGCATTGCGTGGCAAGCAGTGGGATAAGCGGATGATGGCAGACCATGGCAATGAAGTCGAGAAGGATTTGGAAGGGTATCTGAAAGGACGGGGCAAATGAAAAACATCATGGAGGAAGTGCGAAAATTTCTGCGTACCTATCCGCCGCTTGCGGAAGGAAAGCTGCATGTGGATTTTCTGCCGGAGGAGGCACAGAGCTATTCGGTTGAGGCTGTGCCTGCAAAGGAGATTGTGCGCTGCTATGTGGACGGCTCAACGGTGCGGCAGTTTTTATTTGTGGTGGCAAGCAGAGAATTTTTCGGGGATAAAATCCGACAGCAGCTGGATAACCTCAGCTTTTACGGGGATTTCTCCGAATGGCTGCGGGAACAGACCATGGCAGGCAACCTCCCCAATCTGGGCGAGGGCAGGAAGGTCATGCTGATGGAGGCAACCACAAGCGGCTATGCCATGGCGGCAGAGGCAAGCATGGCAAGATACCAGATTCAGTGCAGAATGGAATTTTTTCAGACAAGATAAGGAGTGAAAACAATATGGATGCAGTAATGAGATATCAGGTGGCGGATTATCTGAACACGGCAAAAAGCGGAACGGAAAGCTTTGCGCTGATGGGGGTTGGGTTTAATACCTTGGACGAATCCCCCAACGCACAGAAGGATTCCAAAACATACATCAATCAGAAAGCCCAGACCTCTACGATTAAAAGCTATCAGCCTACGTTTGCGTTTGATTCGGACTTGATTGCGGACGAGGCGGCAGTGATGGCACTGTATGAAATCGGCAGAAATCAGCTGACGGGTGCGGATGCCGAAAGGGACTATGTGAGAGTGGAGCTGTTCAAGCCTGTGGCGGAAACACCGAATACCTTTGAAGCAAGAAAATTTAAGGTTGCGGTTGAGGTTTCCTCTATCTCCGGCGAGGGCGGCGGTGTGATGAAGGTAACGGGCAATCTGAACGGCGTAGGGGATTTCGTGGACGGCACGTTTAACACAGAAACCAAAAAATTCACACCGGCAGTATAAGGGCAGAAGGAGGAAAAAGAGATGGGAAAATTTGAATTTCGTAAACAGGGGATTGCACTGGACATTGCAGGGGTACAGACTTCCGTACCTAATACTGCGGAATATACGGAAAGGTTGAAAAAAGCAAGCGAGGAAATGAAAGCCTTCGGCGCACAGCTGAAGGATGAGGCAGACATTGCAAATGGCATTGATACAATGCTTGCCATTTTGGATGACCTTCTGGGCGAGGATGTGATGGATGCCATTGAGGCGAAACGCACGTTAGACCTTTACGATTGTCTGGATCTGGTGATGTATATTTCCCAAGAGGTGCAGACCTACCACGCAGAACGGGCAAACAGCTACAAGAAGCCTGTCCCCCGAAGCGCACAGCCCTCTACCCCCATGGCACAGGCGGCGGTTGAAAACAGAGCCGCACGCAGAGCCAGAGAACGTGCGGAAAGAAGAAGGAAATGAAAGAGCTGCTGACAGGAAATTTGCCTGACTCTTTTTTGATTGGCGGCAGGGAATATCACATCTCCTCTGATTTTCGGGCAATGCTGAGATTGGAGGAGATTTTTTCCTCCGAGGAGCTGACAGACGAAGAAAAGGCGGAACGGGCGTTGAAGCTGTTTTATGGCTGCATCCCCGAACCGCTGGAGGAGGCGGTAGAGCGACTGTGCTATTTCTGGGGCTGCGGCAGGCAGGAGAAAAAGAGACACGGGAAAGCCGCAGGAACGGATTTTTACCAACCGCCGATTTATTCCTTTACCCATGATGCAGGGCTGATTTATGGGGCGTTTCTGACGCAGTACGGCATTGATTTAAGCCGAAAATCTCTGCACTGGTGGCAGTTTATGGCACTGTTTGAGGCTTTAGAGGAGGACAGGGTGCTGAAAGAGGTCATGCGGTGCAGAGCGGTGGAAATCAAGGGGGATATGCCGCAGGCGCAGAAGGATTACTATAACGCCATGAAGCGCAGATATGCCCTGCCTCTGCCTGAGCAGGAGGAAAGACAGCAGTCTGCCCTTGTCACAGCACTGATGGGGGATGGCAAGGTGGATGAGGTGATGGCGTGCATGAAGAAAAAGTAAAATGCCCCTACTGCGGCTATGAAATGCCTGTTACATATGGCAAGGACGCTGTGTGCAAGGGGCTTTTTTTACGCTGCAAGGGGCGAAGGTGCAAAAGAACATTTGAAATCAAGATAAACGAGAAAGACATCAAGTAGAGCCTGAGTCGCCGATGATGTTCCATAGGGAAAGAGGTGGAACCATTGGCAGAAGACGGCTCTGTTGTAATTAAAATTAAGGGCGATGACAGCCCATTTCAAAAGGTACTGGGGAAAATCGGCAGTGCGGTAAATACGGCTGTAAAGGCGAGTGCTGCGGCAGTCGGTGCGGCATCTGCAGGGGTTGCGGCTTTGGGGACTGCGTGCATCAATGCCTATGCGGACTATGAACAGCTGGCAGGCGGCGTGGAAACGCTGTTCAAGGACAGCGCAGAAACAATACATTCCTATGCGGATAATGCGTATAAAACTGCGGGTCTGTCCGCAAATGAATATATGGAAACCGTTACGAGCTTTTCGGCAAGCCTGTTGCAAAGTTTGGATGGGGATACGGCTAAGGCGGCTGCGGCGGCAAACCTTGCCATTACGGATATGGCGGATAACGCCAATAAGATGGGTACTGCAATGGAATCCATCCAGTATGCCTATCAGGGCTTTGCCAAGCAGAACTATACCATGCTCGATAACCTCAAGCTCGGCTATGGCGGCACGAAGGAGGAAATGGAGCGACTGCTGGCGGATGCGGAGAAGCTGAGCGGTGTCAAGTATGACCTTTCCTCCTATGCCGATGTTGTAGAGGCAATCCATGTGATTCAGACGGAAATGGGCATCACGGGCACAACGGCAGAGGAGGCAAGCACCACCATTCAAGGCAGTGTTGCCAGCATGAAGGCAGCATGGGCGAATCTGATGGTCGGCATGGCGGATGATACGCAGAACTTTGATATGCTGTTAAGCAATTTCATTGAAAGCATCGGCACGGTGGCGGATAACCTTCTGCCCCGCATCGGCATTGTGATTGAGGGCATGGGGAAGCTGGTTGCAGGCTTGGCACCGGAGATTGCATCCGCATTGCCGACACTGACAAATGAACTGCTACCAAATCTGGTGGAACTGGGGGTGCAGTCCATCAGCGCACTGGTGCAGGGCATACAGGAGAACGGGGACAGCCTTGCGGCAGGTGCATTATCCATCGTGGGTACGCTTGCGGAGGGCATTGCGGAGCTGCTCCCGATGGTGGCGGATACGGCGGCGAGCCTTGTGGTTTCTCTGGCGGATGGGCTGACGGAAAGCCTGCCGAATATTATCCCTATTGCAATCGAAACGATTTCGACACTGGTGGAAAATCTGACGGAAAACGCAAATACTGTCATTGACGCAGGGATTCAGATTATTCTTGCATTGGGCGAGGGGCTGATTGCCGCCCTGCCGCAGCTGATTGAAACCGTACCGCAGATTGTCATCAACATTGCGAATGTCATCAATGACAATGCGCCCAAGCTGGTGGATACGGCGTTGTATCTCATCACAAGGCTTGCAACAGGTCTATTGGCAGCTACACCGACCATACTTGCCAATATCCCGAAAATCATAGAGGCGATTGTGGCGGCGTTCATGGCGTTCCAATGGCTCAATCTGGGGAAACAGCTGATTGATGGGGTTGCAAACGGCGTAAAAAAAGCCGGAGAATCCATGGCAACGGCGGCGAAGAACGCCTTCTCCAAGTTTAAAGCCAAGATTACGGGCAGTGAGGTCGCAACCGAGCTGAAGAACATCGGAAAATATATCATTGATGGTATCGTCGGCGGCATCAAAAACAGCCTGTCAAGGATTGCAAATGTTGCCGGAAAGATAAAGGATACCCTGCTTTCCAAGCTGAAGGGGCTGTTTAAGATTGCATCCCCCTCCAAGCTGATGAAGGAGGAGGTCGGCGCATATATCGGCGAGGGTATTGCGGTCGGCATTGAGGAAAGCGGACAGATGGCGGTGGATGCCGCAGAGGATGTGGCGGATAAGATTGCGGATACACTGACGCAGAAACGGGACAGCCTGCAAAGCAAGCTTGCCGATTACGGGGAGCTGTTCGAGCGGGTAAAAACAGAGGAAGGCAAGGAGCTATTCCAACTGGGAGATTTGAAGGACGATATTAAACAGCTGGAAAAATACGGGGATGCACTCGACAAGCTGAAGGAAAAAGGTATTTCCGACAGCCTGATGGGTGAGATTGCCGGCATGGGTGTCGGGGATGCACTTGATTACATGAACAAGCTGCTTTCCATGTCTGACACGAAACTGGATGAGTATGTTTCTCTGTTTGAGCAGAAGCAACAGATGGCGCAGGGCGTTGCGGAAAAATTCTACAAGGGCGAATTTGATGCCATGGAGAAAGCCTACACCGGACAGCTGCCGGAGTTTCTGGCAGGCGTGAAAACTGAGCTTTCCAACGTAGGCACAGCGGTATCCGAAAGTATGCAGGCAGTCAGCGCGGAGGGTGTTTCTGAAGGGATTGCGGAGCAGCAGCCCCTTGTTGCAGAGCAGGCAAAGCAGCTGACTGAAACAGCGAAGGAAGAAATCGCAGGCTACCAGACGGATTTTAAAGCCGTTGGGGAAAGCCTGATGGAAGGCGTTGCAAAGGGCGTGCGTGACGGGCAAAGCGGTGTTGTCAATGCGGTTGCGAAGGCATTACAGGCGGCGGTGCGTGCGGCGAAGAAGGAAATGGACATCAACAGCCCTTCTCGTGTGATGGCGAAAATCGGCGATTACATGGCGCAGGGTGTCGGCGTGGGTTGGTCTGACCGCATGGACAGCGTTTCGGATACCATCAGCGGCAGTCTGTCCGATGGATTCAGCCGCAGAATGTCCGATGCGTATGAGAAAATGCGTGCCGCTATGAACCAGAACATGGTGCGCCTGCGTGGGGATATTGCCGTTCAGCGCGGCGGAGATACGTCCTATATCACAAAGACGGTCAATCATACAGAAGGAAATACGGTGCTGCAGATTGAGCATTTCCATAATGACAGCAAGGAGGCAGTGCCGAGTCTGATGCAGGAGATGGAATTTTCCCGCAGACGCAGAGCCATGGCAAAGGGAGGTGCATAAATGGGTTGGTTTCATTTTAAAGGAAAGGATAGCCGAGACTTCGGGATTCTGATTTCCGCCGCGCCCGAAAAGGTGAGAGCAGAACGGCGTGTGGAGCAGGTTACCATCCCCGGCAGAAGCGGGGAGCTGACAATGGACGAAGGGACGTATGCGCCGTATGTGCTTTCGGTGGAGTGCAGCACCAGAGGAAGTGAAAATCTGGATGAAATACTGGCGTGGTTGGACGGTGCAGGGGAGCTGATTCTCTGCACCGAGCCGGATAAGGTCTTTCGGGCATCCATCTATAACAAGATTTCTGTTGCGGATATGATTTATCTCTATAACAGCTTTCTGTTACAGTTTCGGGTGCAGCCCTTCAAGTACAGCGTCAATGCCGCAGGGGATGCCTTGGAGTTGACCGCCCCGACCACCATCCGCAACAGCGGGACGGTATACAGTGAACCATTGATTACGGTTTATGGTAGTGGGGATATCACGCTTACTATCAATGGGGCGGATTTCCCCCTGTACGGCGTGCAGGAGAGCATCACGATCGACAGCGAAATGATGGAGGTATTCAAGGGTAACACCAACCAGAACGGCAAATACGGCGGTGCGGAGTTCCCTCGCTTTGAGGTCGGGAAAAACGAAATCAGTTGGACGGGGAATGTCAGCAAAATAAAAATACAGCCCCGTTGGAGATGGCTGTAGTTGTCGAAAAATGAAATTTATGGTATGCTGTAAGCGAGGATTATCGCTTGGCGGTTCAGTCACTCTCTGAAAAGGGGGTGATGCTATGAATTGTGTTACATATTCGGATTTATTTCAATTCGGTATGCTCATCGTAGCTATTATCGCCCTGTGTAAAAACAGGGGATAAATAAAAATTGACCGCCTAACAGAAGTTAGACGGTCTTTCCAAAACCATTCGGACTGACCGCCCTTCCAAAAGCGGTAATCCTTTTCTTATATTTATGATAACAAAAGAAAGATATTCTGTCAAGAAAGGCGCATCTGAAAATAAAACGGATGTGCTTTTTTAATGCGATTTTTGGAAAGGAGTGGGAAAATGGCAAAAACGTATAATCGTCTGGAAATTGATGTGAACAAAAAGCCGAACAGCATCGGGATTCGCCCTGTGCAGAACGATACAAAATCCAGATATTTGGACGTGTGCCTGTATGAAAACGGTGTGGCAATCAATCTGACAGGCGAGCAGGTGCGTATCACATTCAGAAAAGCGGACGGCGGCACATTTTTTAATCAGGGGGAAGTGACAGATGCGACTGCGGGCAGATGCCAATTTGCCCTGACGAATGAAATTCTTTCGGAGGCAAAGGCAGTCGAGGCACAGATTTCCGTTTGGAATGCAGGCGGTCAGATTTTGTCTACGCAGGTGTTTGAAATTTATGTATCGGCGGCGATTCCTTGGACGGATGCGGTAGAAAGCGAAAACGAATACGGCGTTCTGGTGGTGCTGTTTCAGGAAATTCAAGACGCACTGGATACCATGCACAAGATTGCCACAACCTTTGGCGAGCCGGGGGATAAGGCGGCAGAGTACGGTGTGGATACCTTCTGGGGGATTCTGGAAATGCTGGCACAGCGCGGGGACGTAGAATCCAGCTTGCAGAAGGGAATTAAGGCGTATTTGAATAGTACGATTGAGACAAGTGGGTTTTTGCCATTGGATAAGATGCTTCCTGCACACGGCACACAAACCTTTACCGAGGATGGCACGTTTACCGTTCCTGCCAGTGTGCATAAGATTTTGATTACAGCCTGTGGAGGTGGTGGCGGTGGCAAAAGTATAAGCGGAGGTTGGGGAGCTGACTATATTGTAAAAAGAGCTTTTAGTGTTGAGCCGAATGCAGTTATACCGATTACTGTCGGAAAAGGTGGTCTTGGGCAAGATGCTAATAGCGATCCAGAAATAGAGGCTACCGATGGTGGCACAACAATAATTGGGAATCTGATTACGATTAGTGGAGGTTTTAAAGGTGGTGACAATACGCGAATACATAAAGGCACAAAGGGAGGAGAGGATACCGTATTTGCGATTGCTGGTCTTCAGGGTACTAGTAGTGGTGGAAGTTCTGGTAGTACTGGCGGTCAGGGCGGAGGTGCGTGCTTTGGAAATGGTGGAGATGGTGGTACCAATGGCAAGTATACCATTGGTAAGGATGCTACCAACGGAGGAACAGGTGCCGGCGGCGGCGGTCGTGCGCAGCGTGTAGGGAATAGTTCCAGTAGTTATAGTAAAGCTGGCAACGGTGGAGACGGCATTGTTATTATCGAATGGTAAGGAGGTGGAAATGTGAAAAACTATGCAATGATTTTACAAAACAGAGTGATTGACGTTCTGAAGAACCAAGAAGTAGAACCCTACTATCCACCAGACCCATCGGGCAATCCTGTGACGGCTATTCCGTGCGATGAAACTGTTACGCTTGGCATGATTTATGACCCAGAAACTGTTACGTTTTCGGAATACACACCGCCCGAACCAGAACCCACCCCCGAACCACAGTTGACAGAAACAGAACAGGCAATTTTAGACACAGCAATCAATGTAGACTATTTGGTTTGCATGAAGGAATTAGAGATTTGAAAGGAGAGATTGCATTATGACATACGCAAGACTGAAAAAGCTGATTGAAAGAGGGGCTTACAACAAGGAGGACATGCTAAACAAGCTGGATGTATTCCTGATGGCGAACCGCATTACAGAGGAGCAGTATCAAGAGCTGATCGGCATGATGGGATGAAAGGAGACAGGCGCATGACAGGTGCATTTTGCAAGGTAAACATGATTGGCGGCGCGCTTTTGGCGGCGATGGCGGCGGCATTGGGGAAATACTGGTTTCTCTTTGCCGGCTTTCTGGCGTTCAACCTCATCGACTGGCTGACAGGCTGGGCAAAAAGCCGCATGAAGGGGGAAAGCTGCAGCAAGGTAGGCGCAATTGGCGCGATGAAGAAGGTCTGGTACTGGGTGGTTATCGCAATCGCCTTTTACATCGGCTATTCCTTTGCGCAGATGGGTGAGACCATCGGCGTGGGGCTTGGCTTCATGCAATTTATCGGGTGGTTTGTGCTGGCGAACTATCTGGTAAACGAAATCAGGAGCATTTTGGAGAACATGGTGGAAATGGGCGTAAACGTGCCGCCTATGCTGATTAAGGGACTCAAGATTGCATCTGAGCGGATTGACGCTGCGGCAAGCATCGGGGGCGAGGACGATGGCAAATGAGACGAAGGCATGCAGAGACATCGGCGCGCTTTTGCCTGCGGCGCAGGCGGCGTGCAGGGCATTTCTCGCAGAATGCGAAAAGGAGGGACTGCCCGTTTTGATCACGGAGACCTACCGCACACAGGAGCGGCAGGACTACCTTTACGCACAGGGCAGGACGAGAGCCGGCGCGATTATCACATGGACGAGAAAGAGCCGCCACACCGGACGGCTGGCGTGGGACGTATGCAAGAACGTAAAGGGGCAGGAATACGCCGATGCAGCATTTTTCGACAGGTGCGGAAGGATTGCGGCGCAGCTGGGGATTACATGGGGCGGCAGATGGGACACGCCCGACCGTTCCCATTTTGAGGTAGCGAGCGACTGGAAGGAAAAGAGGGAGACAGAGATGGAAAAGCGTTACGAAACGCTTGCGGAGGTGCCGACATGGGCGAAGGAGCTGGTGCAGGAGATGCTTACAAGAGGATGCTTTGCAGATCCGAACCAGATGCACCTTTCCGAGGACATGCTGCGGACAATGGCACTGACAGACAGGCTTTTAAAAGCAAGGGAGGGAAGGAAATGAAAGAACCTTTAACATTACTGAAAAGCCCCAGAGATGAAAGGGACTGGCATTACGGCAAAATCGTATGCGGCGGGGGAGAGCTGCCGGAAAGGGTGAGCCTGCGGCAGAGCTGCGGCCCGATTCGCAGACAGGGCAAGAGCGGCTTTTGCCACAGCTTTGCAGGGACTGCGCTGAAAAATTTGCAGGAAACGCAGGACTGGGGCGAGCGGAAATACAACTTTTCCCCTCTGGGGCTTGCCAAAGCGGTGAAGGCGAGGGACGGCATTGCCTACACCGAGGGCAGCACGCTTTTAGACGTTTGCAAGGCATTATGCAATGACGGGGTTTTTGACGAGGTATTTTACCCCTTTACAAGCTACGATCAGGAGAGCTTCAAGAAAACAGGCAAGCTGCACTTTCCCCCCTTAGCGGTGACGGATGAGGAGGCAAAGCGCATTGGTCGTTTTTATTGCAGAAACTACGCGAGGGTGGACACACTGGAGGAAGTGAAGCTCTCTCTCGCCAATCAGAATCCCGTGCTTTTAGGGATGACCTGTTCAGAGGAAATCTATTCGCCCACAGAGGGATGTATTGGGCTTCCCTTAGGGACATTCCTGATCGGCGGACATGCGGTGCTGATTATCGGCTACGATGACACGAAGGAGCGGACGATTCACGGCAGACACTACAAGGGCTTTCTGGAATGCCAGAACAGCTGGGGCGAGGACTACGGCGAGGACGGCTTTTTCTGGATTCCCTACGAATACATCACCTACCGCACGAAGGACTTAGGGATGGGGTTTGTGATGGACATGTATACCACGATTGACCTTGCAAGGGAGAATTTGCAGGGGACGGCGGTGGAGCTTTTCATCGGGAAGGACAAGGCATTTGACGACGGGAAGGAGATTTCCCTTGACCAGCCGCCCATTGTAGACGAAAAGACGGGGCGGACGCTTGTGCCCCTGCGCTTTGTGGGCGAGAGCCTTGGATGCAGGGTGGAATGGCTGGCAAAGAGTCGCCGCATTATCATCCGCAGCAGGGCGCATGACATTGAGCTTGCGATTGGCAGCCAGACGGCACTGGTAGACGGCGGCAAGCGGCTGATGGAGCAGGCACCCATCCTTGACGAGAGAACGGGGCGGACGCTTGTGCCCCTGCGCTTCATTGCGCAGACGATGGGGCATGCGGTGCTCTGGGACGGAAAGAGGAGGAAGATTACGATACTTAAGTAGTAGCAACATAAAGAAAGCGACGATGCGGATCTGCAAAGTCGCTTTTTTCTTGCAAAAAAAATAAGGAGGTGAGATCTTGGCAGGCTATTATGACAGCAAGAAGGACTACGCGGCAGCCATCAAAAAAGAGAAAAACCCTGCAAAGAAGGAGCAGCTGAAAGCGGAGAGACAAAACAAGATTGATGCCATGAACGCCGCGGGGACGAACAAAAAGGGCTACACCAACAGCATTTACGGCGGCTCTTACAGCTCTTCCGGAAAGGGAAACGCTTCCTCCGGCGGAGGCGGAAAGGGAACCGGCAGCGGCGGCTATTTTGACAAAAATCTGGACTATGCGGCAGCCATCCGGAACGAGAAGAACCCCGTGAAGCAGGCGCAGCTGATTGCGGAGCGACAGAACAAGCTGAACTGGATGAACGCGAGCGGAACGAACACGAAGGGCTACACAAACGACATTTACGGCGGGATGCCACAGGCAAGCGCACCGCAGGGGCAATACCGCAGCACGGAGGCGGCACTAAACAACACGAACAAGGCGGCAATACAGCCGACAGCGACCACGCAGACCCAGACAGCGGCGGCGGCAGAGGCGGAAAACCCGACCGCACCGACCTCCTTCGGGAGCACGGACGCGGCGCAGCGGGCAGCCCTACAGGCTTACATCACAAGACAATACGCCCACCAGAAGGCGGAGAGCGGCGAGGGAACCTACAACGGGGACGGGAGCATGAGCCTTCCTGACCAGGGGCTTTTAAAAAGCTATCAGCAGAAATACAACGAGGCGAAGGCGGCAGGCGACCAGGGCGGCATGACAGCGGCACACAGGGCGGCGGAGAAGCTTCGGGACAACTACAGATATTATCCCTTAGCGAACAGCAACGGCTACGGCTTAGGCGAGAACGACATCGGCTGGGTGCGCGATCTGGTGGTGCGCGGAGACGAGCTTGGGAACAAAATCGTAGACCAATACAACCGGGGGACGGTGACAACGACAACATACGATAAGGACGGCAATTTTGTGAACCGATACACCGGGGGGAACATTGCCGGACACGATGCACGGGTAGCAAAGGAGATGCAGAGAGTGAACGAAAGACTGGCAGGAAAGGAAAACAACACCTTCGCCTTCCGCCTTTCCGACCCGAATGATGTGAAGCTTTCCAATGCGGAGCTGCTGGCAAAATACGGCGGCGGCATTACGGAGGAGAACAACGGTATCGGGCTTTACACTGCGCCGAACGGAGTGGCTCTGAAAACAGCATCCGGCGGCGGAGACAGCGGCACGGCGGCAAGCGGCACACCGCTGACAGCGGCAGGCTACGGCACAGGGACGGACGCGACGGCAAATTCCATTTACGGGCAATTCGGCTACTTCGACCCGAACAAGGATTATGCGGCGGCGATAAAGAACGCAAGCAGCACGCAGGAAATGGTGCAGCTGGAGAAGGAGCGGCAGAACAAGCTGAACTGGATGAACGCGAACGGAACAAACAAGGGCTACACCAACCAGATTTACAGCAATTACAACAACCTTTTCGGGGAAAAGCAGGAGATGCCCACATACGAAGGGATGACGAAGGAGGAGCTTTTCGGCGGCTACAACGAGATGGCAGAAAGCCTTGCGGAGCAGCGGAAGGCACTGCTTTCCGCCGCACTGGCGCAGAACCGGACGGAGCAGGAGAAGGCAAACAGCAATTATGACGAGCTGGCAAGGCAGGCATACATCTTGAAGCGGCAGAATGAAAACGCACTGCCGCAGCAGCTTGCGGCACTGGGCATCAGCGGGGGCGGCAGCGAGAGCGCGAACCTTGCGCTTGCGGCGAACTATGAAAACAACCTTGCCAGCAACGAGCAGGCAAGACAGCAGGCACTAAGAGATTATGCTTTGCAGGCATTGCAGGCGCGGACACAGGCAGACAGCGACATCAGCGGCTATTATGCGGACGCAAAACAGCAGGCGATGAACGCATGGCAGAGCGAGGCGGCGAACCGAAACAGCTGGAACCAATGGGCGGCGAACTACAAGCAGGGACTGCGGGAATACAGCGACAGCCTGAACAGCCAGACCTATCAGGAGAATCTGGCAAGCAAGCAATATGCGGACACACTGCGGCAGCAGCAGATTGACCTTGCCTTGCAGATGGGCGACTACAAGAAGCTGGCGGCAATGGGCTATGACGTTAGCTATTTGAAGCGGATGCAGGATGCAGAGCTGGAGCAGCTGGCACTGGACGCGATGCTGACGAGGGCGAATATCGCTAAGGTGAACAGCAGTGTGACACGAGGGAGCGGCGGAGGGACAAGAAGCAGTGAAAAAGGAAGCGGAAACGGCGGCGGTGGAAACGGCGACAAAGACAAAGATAAAGACAAAACGCCAACGGACGTGAGCAGCCTGCCCACAGGAAACGAGATGGGCGACGGCTGGATCATGGTGAGCGGCATGGGAAAGGTCGGCTTAAGCGAGGTTGACGAGATGCTGAAAAGCGGCACGCTGAAAATGGTTGCCTCCGGCGGAAAGAAATATTACATGAAGAAACGATAAGGAGGGCTGAGACATGACAGAGAGCGAGAGACTGCGCAAGGAAATGGAGGAGAGGGGACTTCTCGGCACAACAGGAAAGAAGGTTATTGTCTCGGCGGCACAGAAGGAAATCAACGAGAAGAAGGGTGGGACGGCGAAAAGCCGTTCTGCCGGATCTGCAAGCAGGACAGCAAGCAAGACAACCGACAGCGCAAAGCATGTGCCTGACACAAATCTTTTCCGTGGGATGCAGCTAAATAGACCAACGGCAAGGAAAACCAGCGCACCTACAATGGGAAAGGACAGTGCTGTTTTGCAGAGGGCAAAGGCACTGAGCGCAAACAAGGGCTTGAGCGGCAAGGAAAGAGAAAAGCAGATTGGACAGGCGCAAAAGGAGCTTGGGCGAATCCGAGACAAGAACCTTTTGGCCTCCTTCCTTGGAAACAAGGAGGCAAAGGCAAGAATCAGCCAAGTAACAAAATTGCAGGGAGAGCTTTCCAAACAGCAAAAGCGCACTGCCTTCGGCGCAGGCTTTGGACAGGCGGCAGGACTTGACATTTACGACACTGCCGTAAAGAAGATAGCGAAAAAGACAGGAAACACAGCCCTTTCCAAGCAGATGGCGGCGCAGGATAAGGTGCGGCAAGAGGTAAAGACGGCAAACAAAAAAAGCTATGGCAGAGGCGAGCTTGCCGGAGAGCTGACGCAGGCGGGTATTCTTTACGGAACGGCAGGCGCAGCGGCAGAGAAAGCGGCACTCAAGGGCGTGGGTAAGCTGACAGGAGGCAAAACACTGGGCAAAGCCGGCACCTTTGCCACAAGGATGCTGGGACAGCAGGCGGCGGACACGATGGTGAACACGCCGATGACGATTGCGGCCGGCATGGCAGACGGAAAGAGCCGCAGGGAGATTGCGAAGGACATTGGCAAGCAGGAGGCAACAGATGCGGCGTTTAATGTTGGGCTTGCGGCACTGGGAGCCGGGGCGAAGAAGGCAGGACAGGTGCTTGGGAAGACAACGGAAGGAAAAAGAGCGGTGCGGGCAAGCCGAGAGACCGCAAAGAAGGAGCTTTTGGAGGCGGCGGTGAAAAAGGAGACGGAGACCGTAAGAAAGGGACGAAAAAAGCTGCTGAACGAGGATGACCTTCCGGAGCTTGCAAAGGAATACAGCCTGATGAATGATGACAGATGGTGGACCGACAAAACAAAAGAGATCGGACAGAAATTCGGAAACGATGCCGCCGGCGCAACAAAGGAGCTTGAGCGACTGATCAGCCGCAAGGAAGAGCTGGAAGATATGCTCGGCATAAAGACCAAGAAGGTGCAGCAGATGGAAAAAAGCTTGCAGGTGCAGATGGTTAAGCGGGCAGAGCATATTTTGGGCATGAGCGGAGCGGCAAGCCGTGAGGAAGGCAGAAAGCTGATGAAGGGAGCCATGCAGGAGGCCGCACAAAACGGAAAAATCAGCCTTGAGACAAGGGACAGCATTTTTAAACAGCTTTTTGAAAACGGCAGCACGGACAACAGAGCCATGGTTGACAAGGAACTGAAGGAGAGACTGCGGAAGCTGAAGCTGACCATCAGCAAGCAGGATGCCGGAGACATTGCGGACTTTGGCGCATGGCGGAAGGGCACCAGAGGGAAGCTTGGCGGCGTGCGTGTCGGCGAAAAGGGAAATGTGGATGTGCTTTACATGGAGCTGAGCGACAGATACCCTGAATTTTTCCCGAAGGACATTGTGGTTCCCTCCGAGCAGCTGCAGAAGATTGCGGATGTGGCAGAGGGGATGAAATACAGACAGATTCCGCTTGCGGAAACGGTTGACGACGGCATGAAGGCAGGCATGCGTGATGAATTTGAAAGAGCCATGGATGACTTGCAGATTGAGACGGCGAAGCTGACAAGATACACAAACGAAAGAGCGGAAAAGCAGATGAAAAAACTGCTGAGAGAGGGGCAACTGCCCGATTACAGCAGGGCGAGAATCTCCG
>ERZ835051.2568-NODE-2568-length-15839-cov-3.258616_pt1 | contig 15839 bp, 11 predicted proteins | sample MGYA00519575_ERZ835051 | MGnify/ENA primary metagenome ERZ835051 (study PRJEB31850, sample SAMEA3708769) | human gut metagenome | biome: human gut; feature: human-associated habitat; material: faeces | place: China | collected 2014 ... | reverse complement strand
TTCAAGGGGTCAATCAAGACTTGGCGCACGGGGTCAGTCCGCTCTGGATTTTCCATATATGTAAAGAGTGAATTATCTACATGCAAAGCCACTGATATCCCTCCATAGAGTTCAACCTTATTTGAGATTTATATATGTATGGAACTTCCTATCAAACGATATCTAAAGCAATCTTTTGATTTTTCCATCTTGAGATATATACAATTACCTCTCGACCTAATTACCTATATAGATAGGTATCTATAGCCCTATGGCCGTCAGGCTATCGGCTATATCCGATGCGTGAGTATCGGGCAATCCCCTCAGGGCAACTAGGGAAGTGTCACCGTGAGGTGATAGAAGATAATGTTGTCATGCCGTCAGCATACGTGCCGGCGGAAACATACCACTTAATCTCGCCATACCGGTCGGATTCGTTTGTCCGGAACTACGATTGCGTATGGACTACAACTTCACGTGTATTCTAATCCAAACAACGCTCAACAATCCATCATGCTCGTGGTTCCCCAAGAAGAATGGCAATCCCTGCATGAGAAACTCGACCGACTAACCGAGCTTGTCGAGAGAAGCCAAAGCGCAGCCTCAAACGCAGATTGGCTCGAATCCGAAGAGGCTAGAAAGCTCCTCGGTGTCTCCCCCAAGACGTGGCAAAACTACCGCGATCAACGCCTCATTCCCTTTTCACAGATAGGTCGCAAAATCTACGTCAACCGCGCCGACCTCGACGCATTCTTGCGCAAGCACCGGGTAGGAAAGAAGCCTTGATAGTTGCGATTATTGAGGCCAAATCGTAAATCCTTGATAAACCGCTGGCAATCGGATATGTTTCTGAGCATATCCGATTGTCGTGTCAGGGATTTTTATTACCTTTGCAGTTTAGTAAGGCTCTCTATTTTAGAGCTACTTACGCTTTAACAATAAAGAGATTGCATAACAATGACTACGGTCATATCTCGGATAGGCGTGGAACGCCATGTAGTTGCTGCACGAAAAATAGTTTTCATACGCGGCATTATGGGCAACGTACATATAAACGTTGACCCCTCGATTTGTGTGCTTTTCCCAACAAAGAAAGGGTGAATAGCATGGGTATAATATTGAATTACATAGAGAAAACCTCAGACGGAAAGGTCAAAGCGTACGATACCCAGAAACGATTTATTGAGGAGTATGAGTTTGATACCTTTGGTGAATTTGATGACCATAAGAATGATGTTCAACCCAAAGATAAGGCGACATTGTATGCGGAGTCCAAGCCATCAAAAGCAGATCAAATTGAAATTTCAATAAAGGATATCTCGTTCAGACAGAATAATAGTCTGTTCAAATACTTTATGGACGGCACACGTCATGTCTATAAGGTCGGTGATATAGCTATTGATGGCGTAGTATATCCATTGGCTGTTGGTCAGATTATTGTTGGCTATTGTGGCCGAGAGAAACGTGATATTAAGATTGGTCTGTTCCGTAGGTTCATTGTCTTAGCTGTCCCTCTTCAATATGACACTAATCATCAAGGTTCAAATTTCTTCCGTCATAAATGCGAGGAATTAAACGCCACTATAAGAGAAAGCCCTCTCTATACTAAATTCGGTATTCAGTTGGATAGCGTCATTCCCTATGGAAAGCCCGGAGAAGGGCAAGGTGAAATGGGTAGGAACAAGTATCTTCGTCTTGCCGTTGCCCGTATTCAGAATGAGATGCTCGATCAAGAACGAATTTTGGTTAACGACCTTGTTATGTCGGCTAAAGTTTCAGACAATAATGAAATGTTAATCAAAGACGGTTCTATTGAGTATAAAAAAGATTTTACCAATCGTCCTGACGAGAAAGCGTTGTCTACTTCTAAGTTTGCTCTTAATTTTCAGTATGTAGTCGGCGTTTCAAAGATGTTTGACCCAGAATTACTTGGCAAAAGGGAACCTCGAATTGGAACAATACTTGCAGAATTAAAACCTCATCATCGCACTAACGCTTATCAATATTATCATGAAGGGAAAGTGTATTGTGTATGGTATATTCGATTAAGGGATATCATCAACCGGCCCAATCGATATGCCGATATAATAAAGGTTGAGATGATAATGAGAGAAGGAGAACCGTTGAAACAAAGTTCTCTGATAAACAGTGTATCCGCCCATCTTATAAATGAAGCATATCCTGTCTGTTATGGCAATGACTCAAGATGGGCGAACCATCTCTATCCAGTATACGTAACTGAACGATTCTGCAAATCAATGTTTTTCGACGAAAAAATAATCATCCGCATGATATGAACAACAAAGGAAAAATAATAGGAAAGGTTTCTGCAACGGAAAAGAATCCTTCCACCATTGACTACTTCTACTTTTGGACTGACTCTAAAAGCGACAATCTGAGCCCATTCGATGTGGTTATGGTTAAGAACCCCAATAACAACTCAACTACTTACGCAGTAGTTGAGGAAATCAATCATGTCACTGACTCTGCGAGCCATTTTGCGAGTTATATTTCTTCTGAATTTGGGTCTCTTGCAGATGGATCAGGGCTTGGAAGTGGTAACACCAATAGACTTTCATTTAGCTTTGTTAGGGCAAAGGTAGTTCATAATACTGAAAACAAATATACTCCGGTTCTCCACGATTCACCGGTTGCTCTTTGTACTGCCGATCAGATTAGGGAAGCTCTCGGATTGAAGGAAGTAAAAAGCCCACTTACCTGCGGTTACATGGAGATGTATGGCGAGAAAGTAAAAGTCGAAATCAACGATAAGTTTCTCATTGGTCCGGACGGTGCACATCTAAATGTATCAGGCATTTCAGGTTTAGCATGTAAGACTTCATATACGATGTTTTTGTTGAATGCTCTCCAACAAAAATATATCGCGCAATACAAAAAGGATCTTGATAACGAAGAGGATAAACCGAGGAAGATTGCTTATCTCATATTCAACGTCAAGGGCCGAGACCTTTTGACGCTTGATGTGCCAAACGAAACATTAAGCAAGGATGACAAGGAAATCTATTTACAAGAGCTTGGTCTTCAGCCCATCCCCTTTCAACAAGTAGATTACTATTATCCATATAGCTCAAAAGCTAACAGGCAATATACACAATCTAATGCTGACTGGGACGACCTTAAGCAACAATTTGACATCGAAAAAAATGCCAAGCGTTATTTCTACAATTTCGCCAGCTGTAGAGATAAATTGCAATATCTCTTTGCAAATGAGCCTGATCCATCCGGAACACTGGAAAGCATCGTAAGCTATATCATGGATTATGGTCACCCATTTGGCGAGAATGTCGAATCGTGGTCCGAATTTTACAATTCCTTGTCTCAGGTGACGACACCTGGGAATACGGCATCTGGAACCAATATCGCATTAGCATCTTGGAAAAAATTCGCTCGAATAGTGCGTAAGTTCAATGTTGAAGAATTATTTACTGATAAAGGTTTCGATAAATTTGATACCCCGGACTTGGTTCAGGATATTTTCGATAATCTCAAGCACAATGATGTTAAAGTCATTGATATCGCACAACTTGACCCTGCCATACAAGGATTTGTATTTGGCGATGTAATTCAGCAGGTGGTCGAACGAATGAGTGCAAAAGATGCTGTAACGCCCGACCAAATTGTAATATTTGTGGATGAGTTGAATAAGTATGCGTCAACTGATGTACCCAAATCTTCCCCGATTCTTCGCCATCTACTTGATGTGGCAGAACGAGGACGAGCGTTGGGCATAATCCTTTTCTCGGTGGAGCAGTTCAGGAGTGCAATCCATGACCGCGTAAAAGGTAATTGTGCCAACTCCGCGTATGGACGCACCAACTTCGTAGAGATTACTAAACCGGATTATACATTCTTTGGCTCAATCTATAAGAACATGATGACACGACTCGCCCCGGGTGATTATATCATCAATAACCCCGCACTGCGCTCTCTTGTCAAGATTAAATTCCCGTTCCCAACTTTCAAATCGAATAATTGATATGGAAGGCTACAACAGTAGAATCGGTAAAGACCAGATGCGTCAATACATGGGAAGCATGTATGAAAATTCCATGGTAGTTTATCGAGAATATTTACAGAACGCATGTGATGCTGTGGAACAGGCACTGCGTGAGGGGTTGATCCCAAATCGTAGACAAGCAAACATAGCTGTTTCCATTGATCGATACAACAAATCTATAACAGTTGAAGATGTCGGAATAGGCATTGCTCGTGAAAATATAGGGGACTATCTCGTTTCCGTGGCGTCTTCTCATAAATACAAGAAAGGTCTTGTTGGTAAACACGGTATTGGTCGCCTTAATGGGGCTAATTACTGTGATCAAATAATATATGAAACGTCATTTGCAGGAGAACCTATTAAGTCCACATTGATATGGGATGTAAAGAAAGCTCGTGAAATATGCGCTGATGATTCTCTTGATTGGGATGTTACTCGGATTATTGACACCGTAACTCATCTAAAAGGAGCTGAGGCCGAAGACGCAGACAAACATTATTGCAAGGTAACATTGGTTAATGTCAATGACGAGCGATTGCTCGACAGGGACTTAGTAAAACAATATGTAGAACAAATTGTTTCAGTCGATTATTCGACTGAGTTCAAAGATAACGTTCGCAATCCAGCTATTCTTAAACCAGAGAACATTTCATATAAACAGAGGTTTGATGACTTATGGGTTTATCAAGTCACTGTAGATGATATGCCGATTCAAAAAACTTATGCGTCCGAATTTGATGACAAGGTATTAGGAGGTATGCAATTATTTGTATTGCGAGATGAAAAAACACAAGAGGAACTTGCATGGGGCTGGTTTGCTCTTAATCGTAGAGCTGAACAATTCAATGGTCTGCCTTTTTCGTTTATTCGTGCCCGTCATCATAATTTTCAAATCGGTCGTGAGGATTTGTTAAATTCATACCACAAGAACTCTACGGCAGCTTCATATGTCGTAGGTGAACTTCATATAACCCATCCTAATATTGAGCCGACCGGAACTCGTGATGGAATTGAAGGTGGTCAAGATAAAGATAGATTAGAACTTGCACTTAGGAAGTTATTCAAAAAGATCTATGAGCTCTATAATAATGCCAGTAAATTCAAGAGCAATGTTGTAGAGAAAATCGGCACATTAAATACCGAGATAGCTCGTCAAAAAATAACTCTTAAAGGCGAGTCTGACCCTGATGAACGTAAGAAAATCAAAGAGAGAATCAAAGAAAAAGAGGAGGCTATCAAGTGTGCATTAGATGCACTCCCCAAATATCAAAACTTCTTTGAAGAGAACGATGCATGGGATGTCGCGCAAGACGTTGTTGACGCTGTCAACGAAGGCGTAATTAAGAATTATAACACGTCAGCCAAGGTGGAAAAGGCAGATGCGCAAATTAAAGAATTAGACTTGGACAATTTCAAGCCGAGTACACCAACTCAACCCATTCAGCCGATGCAGTTCGGTAATTCTACTCCAGATAATGATAATCCCGGGGAGAATCCTATTACCGTTCCAGGTTCATCTGTGACACCGACAAATCCAGAACCACCGACCAAACCGCCCGTGCCAAGCGAAATGGATGCGTACAAGGCGTTAAGCACTGTCGAAAGAGGCATTGTCAGAAAAGTTCTGTCTGTCATTAATTCTATGACTGACATTCCTGACAAGCAAAAGCAGAAGCTGAAGAATAAGCTGCAAAAGAAGATTGTGAAGAAATGAGAAACGTATTGCTCATAGAACCAAACTATAAAACAAAATTTCCCCCAATTGGACTAATGAAGTTGGCTACATACTTCAAGTCGTTGGGGGATAATGTCGTTTTCTTCAAAGGAGATTTAAAGGACTTCATACTCGACCGCATAACTGATAAATGTATCAAAACGCTGACCGCAGTATGTCCTGAAATTAACTGGAAACTTAAACATGATATACTTCGTCAATATATAAAGACAAGAAAGGTCTCATATATTGATGCTTTACAAATTGAGGATTCCGGAATTTACGACTTTCTTATTTCCTGGATAGATCAATTTAAGGATTACTATTGGAAGAAACAATATCTGAATCCCGGAGAGAGAGAATGGGACTGGATTGGCGTAACAACAATGTTTACGTTTTATTTCGACATAACCGTAAAAACCATAAATCAGGCGAAGGACCTTCTTAAGCCCAATGGAACTCTAATGGTCGGTGGTGTCCTTGCTACTCTTCAACCGGATAAGATTTTAGAGGCAACCGAAATTCAACCTCATGTAGGGCTTCTAAATAAGCCGGGTATTATAGATAAAGGCAACGAAATTATTATAGACACGTTACCTCTTGACTATTCAATATTGGAAGAAATAGATTATAGGTACGAAATGTCTGACGCCTATTATGGTTCCTTGACAAAGGGGTGTGGAAGAGACTGTGCTTTTTGTGCAGTTCAGAAACTGGAGCCGGAATATGTCCATTTCATGCCTATGTCCAATCGTATAGAGGCGGTTCAGTCTAAATATGGTTCTCATCGCAATCTTTTGTTGATGGACAATAATGTCCTTGCTTCCGAGAAGTTTGAAGATATTATTGAGGATATTATAAAATCAGGGTTTCAGAAAGGGGCTACATATCTCGAACCCGACAAATTGAAACTCGCGATTGAAAAAATCAAGGACCCATCTGCCAATCATCGTGCATACAGGAGAATGGCTCAAAGGCTAATGCTTGAATATTATCGGTCAATAAGAGACAAAGACAAATCATACAAAGTATATAGCATATTATTCGAGAGAGGCTTGATGTCAATAGGTTCTACGACAGACACTATGCTATTGGAAGCTTATGAACTTCTCAGAGAAGAGTATGAAAAGGTTATTGCAAAGAGACGACCTCGTCAACGCATTGTTGATTTTAATCAGGGTGTAGATGCTCGGCACTTCACGGAACGAAAAGCCGAACTACTTTCTAAGATTGCCATTTCTCCTTTGCGAATTGCATTTGATTGGATAAGCGTCAAGGATGAATACCTTCAGTCGATTAGATGGAGTGCGAAATATGGCATTCGGAATTTCTCTAACTATCTTCTCTATAACTTTAATGACTATCCGGATGACTTATACGAGCGACTGAAAATCAATGTTGACTTATGCGCTGAATTGAATCTGAATATTTATTCGTTTCCGATGAAATACCATCCTCTTCAGGGGAAACACAGCCATGACAGAGATTATATCGGTAAACATTGGAATAGAAAATATATTCGTGCAATCCAAGCCATCATGAACTCGACTAAAGGTAGTATTGGTCGAGGACAATCGTTCTTTTATAAGGCATTTGGCAAAGGTTTAGAGGAATACCATACTCTTCTTGAAATGCCTGATACATATATTATTTATCGCTTTTTCTTTGAATGGCTTGATAAGAAGAATCATACTCTTGGCATCAGTAAATGGTTGAAAGCTATAAATGCAATGACTTATGTAGAGCAACAGCAATTCTTCTCAATCATTCACGATAAAGATTTCAATGCTCATATAATAGACGAGAAACTTCCTGATCGTGTAAAATATGCTCTTTCTTTCTACAGAAATAGAAGAGATGACATAGCGGATCCGAAAGGCGAGCTTTATGCATTAAAACAAGAGTTTGATTCAATCCCCAAAGAGAGTTTGGAATACATCAAAAACTCGTCCGTTGGTGTAATCAAGCGTAAAAGAAAATACTCAAGTGCTAAATCTAATAACAATTAATCATTGATTAAGCGCATCGTAGTGAAGTATATGTTCAGAAAGTCGATACGGTTTTTCAATGACCGTGAGGTCAGGGCGGTCTGGGATGATGAGAACAACTGCTGGTGGTTCTCGGCCACGGATGTGGTGCGCGCTATCAATGATGAGCCGGATTATACCAAGGCCGGCAACTATTGGCGTTGGCTTAAACGTAAACTGAAACAGGAGGACGTTCAGTTTGTGAGTGGCACTCACAAACTGAAAATCGTAGCTGCTGACGGTAAGCAGTACAATAGCGATGCGCTGTCGGCTGAGGATATTATTCTTCTTGCAAAGCATTATCCGAATAACCGGGCGAGTAAGTTCCTTGACTGGTTCACTTACAGCGATAATACTATTGACGGTCAGAGCCGCAAGAAGGCATACACACTGTTTGAAAGTGGATTGCTCAATTCACTTGAGCCGGGCAGCATGAAATGTCTGCAACAGATTCATGCCTATCTGTTTGGCGGCTTATATGAGTTTGCCGGACAGATAAGGAATAAGAATATCTCGAAGGGTGGGTTTACGTTTGCCAACTGCCTACACTTCTCGACCATCATTCCGACGATTGAACGTATGCCGGAAACCACTCTTGAAGAGATTGCCGACAAATATGTCGAGATGAACGTGGTGCATCCGTTTATGGAAGGAAACGGACGTAGCACCCGCATCTGGCTCGACCTTATGCTGCGGCGGTCATTGAAACGCTGTGTTGACTGGAGTCAGATTGATAAGAATGAATACCTAACAGCAATGCGCGAAAGTGTTGTAGATTCCACTCATATCAAGAAACTTCTGAGTGGTGCGCTGACCGACAAAATCAACGACCGCGAGATGTTCATGAAAGGCATCGACTACTCTTACTACTACGAAGAAGAGTGAACCAATCTCAAGGCACCGTGTACACCTTTTGCACGTAATATGCACGTAAAAATAAAAAGAAGCGACTTAACTTGGTGATATTCACTTTGTTAAGTCGCTTTTAGGGTGCCCAGAACAGGAGCATTAACTATGAACTGTATTGAATAGTGCTCATTTTTAAGTGAATGTCTATATTTGCGTAAAATGCTGTATTTCAATCATAATGAATTGAATTAAATCGGTTCAAATTTCAATCAGACTCGAACTCGATTTGTTAAAATTCAGGGTCGGTTGACAAATGGTTGACAAAAATTGTTGTGTATATGAGAGGGTATTATTACCTTTGCATCAGACAAATAAACTAAGTTGAATTTAAATAAATCTCTCTAATGGCGACTGTAAAACGCACTTTATCGACTAAATCAACTCCGACCGGAATAGTCGAAATACACCTGAGAATATCCGTTTCTCGTGGGTGTATCATACGAATCAAAAGTGGTCTCTACGTTGACCGAAAAAGATTCAACGACGGCAAATTCATAATGCCTCGCGACCCTGCCGAGAAGAAACAACTACGCGAACTTGAGGACAAGCTTGAGTCGATGGAAAAGTTTCTCATACGCCTGTGTGAAGACACACCTCAGGAAAAGCTCAATAAAGATTTCGTCCTAAATCAGCTTGAATTGTTCCTCAATCCCCCGGTGGAGGAAACTCCCGTTGCGCCAGAAGTCACCTTCTTCGACATCTTCGAGGACTACATCGCAAAAAAGAATATCTCTGAATGGAGAATCAAGCATCTGCGCGTTCTCAAACGTGCGCTGATGCGATATGAACTCTATGTCCGTGCCAACGGCAACCGCCGATATAAAATCAAGCTTGATGATTTTACCGTCGATGACGTGAATGACTTCGAGAAGTTTCTCCGCAACGAACATAAGTTCTATGAAAAGTATCCGAAAATCTATAAGGCAGTTCCTGCAGATACACATTCCCAGCGCAAAAAGCCGAAGCCACACCCCAAGGGGGATAATACCATCGTCGGACTCTTCGGTTTGATGAGAGCTTTCTATCGCTGGTGCAGGAACCAGGAACTGACGACCAACGACCCGTTTGCCAAATATAACGGAACGACAACAGAGGTATACGGCACTCCCTACTACATCTCTCTTGAAGAGCGCGACAAGATTGCCGACTATGACCTTTCGGCAAATCCATCGCTGGAGGCACAGCGTGACATCTTCATCTTTCAGTGTTTGATCGGTTGCCGTGTGTCCGACCTTATGGCTATGACTCCTGCAAGCATCATCAACAGAGCCATAGAATATATGCCGCAAAAGACCAAAGGAGAGCGTCCTCAGGTCGTCCGTGTACCGCTCAATGCACGTGCGAAGGCTCTGGTAGAGAAATACGCCGGGCGCGATGATTTGAAAGGGAAACTGTTCCCATTCATCAGTTCGCAGAAATACAACGTGGCTATCAAGAAGTTTTTCACTGTATGTGAAGTGAACCGCATGGTGACTGTCCTCAATCCGACGACTGGTGCGGAGGAGAAACGCCCACTCAACGAAATTGCAAGCAGCCACCTCGCCCGACGTACCTTTATCGGTAATCTCTACAAGAAAGTCAAAGACCCCAATCTTGTCGGCTCCCTCAGCGGTCACAAGGAAGGCAGCAAAGCCTTCGCCCGCTACCGCGACATCGACGAGGACATGAAGAAAGAACTTGTCGATCTACTTGATTGATGCTCCTTTGAGAGAAATCGCAGGAACATATGTGACTCTGGTCATACAGATAGTGTTATTGAGATTTTGCAGCAGCCTGCTGCAAAATCTTTTACGCCAAATCTTCTACAGGGTGTAGAAGATTCAAATTTACAAATCGTCTACAGGGTGTGGACGATTTCTAGACAACGAATCATCCGCAGCTTGCTGACGATTTCAACAATGACAAATCTTCCGCAACTTGCGGAAAGATTATATGTGCTGTCTGTTCTATCAATGAACATGCTACTCTCTCATAGCTGATAATTAACAGATTTTTCGTAATTTTGTAATTGAAATGACTAAGAATGAACTCGTAGCAAAGCTGCATGACATAGAATGGGAGGATTTTGAGGTTAAGACCGCAAAATCCGAACTGCCGAAGAATGTATGGGAAAGCGTCAGCGCATTCTCAAACACCTCCGGTGGTTGGATTGTGCTCGGCGTAAAACAGACCGGTAAGACCTTCGAAATACAGGGTGTTGACAACGTAGAAAAACTTGAACAGGATTTTCTCGGGACACTTCGTGGAGAGAAGTTCAATCAAAGGTTGACAGTTACCCCCAAACTTTATACTATTGACGGGAAGAAAATACTTGCCTTCTTTATTCCCGAGGTAGATCTTAAGCCGGTTTACTATAACAATCCCATCAATACTTTCATTCGTATGGGTAGCGGCGACCAGAGAGCTACTGAAGGCGAAATCCGTGCGATGTTCCGCGACCAGTCTTTTGGCAAGAAGACAGAAGAGACTATTCCAGACACAAGTATTGAAATGCTTAATCTCAATACTTTGAAAAGTTATAGGTTCGCTCTTGGTCAAACACAGAATCTTGTAAGTCTCCGTGAGGTTGATGATGCTGAATTTTGCGAACAGGTCAACATCACACGTAACGGACTACTTACTTATGCTGGGCTTCTGATGTTCGGCATGGCTCCGTATGTCCTGCGCTATGTTCCTACATTCTGCGTTGACTATATTGAGATTCCGGGTCCGACAATCCAGCAGGCCGAGGTGAGATATACTTACCGTATTCCTGAGCAGGACAACATCTGGGAGGCGGTTCAGATTATTTTGCGTCGCTTCCGCACTCTTGTTGACGCTCCGATCCATATAAAGGACGATGGATTTGCGACAACTGACGAAAGTCAGTACAATGTTCTCCGCGAAGCACTGGCAAATATGGTGATGCACGCCGACCACTTCGACTCGTTGCGTTCCTGTATTCGCGTCTATACAGACCATATAGAGTTTATGAACGGCGGCGCTTTCCCTCTGCCGGTAAAAGACATCCTTGGGAGGATTTACTCTAAACTTCGTAATCCGACGATTGCCAAACTATTCCGTTTTGTGGGAATTGCCGAGAACGCCGGCTACGGAATGAACAAGCTTGTAAGCTGGGAATCACTGACCGGTACTCGTCCAACTATCGAAAGCGACCGTACTATAGCAGTCGTTTCGTTCCCGCTCAAATCAGCCATACAGAGAATAACCGAAGAATCTACGGGAGCAAAGGATTCAACTGTAAATTCAACTGTAAATTCAACTGTAAATTCAACTGTAAATTCAACTGTAAATACAGTTGAATCAATTGAAAAACAGCTGAAGAATGACACACGATTTTCCGAATTTCAAAAACAAATTATCATTGCAATTGCATCCAATCCAAATATAACTATTAATGAGATTGCGATAATAATAGGCAAAGATCGGAATGCCGTTAACTATCAACTTCGAAAAATCAAAGAGCATATATCGATAGATAGAATCGGATCAGATAAAACCGGAAGTTGGCGTATAGTTTACAAACATTAGTTGAAAAATGTATGTCTACAATAACAGATGCAATAGAACGACTAATCAAATCATCCGACGGAACCTTTTCTTCGAGAATAGGTGTCGTTGAGAAGGATTGTATTATTGACGGCACTAAAACAGTTGCACATTTTTTCTACATAAAATTGGATGGAAGCGGAAATGTTCGCAAAGATGACTTCTTGAATTTTGTGACGGATAGAATTGTTGATTACTCTTTACCCGAAAAAGAAAAAAATGAGGCGAGAGACCATATGTTGCGAACAGGATCAATGGCAAAGTGTATGGAACTCCAACGAAAGGCCGAAGCTTTGTTCACAGACTTAGAAAAGACTGGTGAACTTGGAGAGATAATGCTTTATATTTTATCAATGGAGATTCTGCGACTCCCCCAGCTAATCAGTAAAATGTCTCTTAAGACATCTGGAAGGTTACATTATCAAGGTGCAGATGCGATTCATTTTAATTATAATCAGACCACGCAGATGCTGGAGATATATTGGGGTGAATCAAAAATGGAGAAGACAATAACCAGTGCTTTGAAGAATTGTTTTACAAGTATTTCTCCGATATTAACCACTACAATTAGTGACGATTCTCCTCAAAGCCGCGATATTCAATTAGTTATTGCTAATCTTCCTGATAATATTGATAATAAAGAACTTGAGGATTTCTTGGTTGAGTATCTTGATTTAAATTCTGACAAATCAAATAAAATGGACTTTAGAGCTGTTTGTTTTGTCGGTTTTGACAGTAAAGAATATCCCAAAAATCCAAAAGAGAAGATAGACAGCGACCTATTTTCTGAATTGCAGAGTAGAATTAAAGGGTGGAAGAAATCCATAAAGACTCAAATTAGAAACCATACATCATTAGACAAATTTGATATCAACATATTTTTAATGCCATTTGATTCAGTGGATGATATGAGACGAGATTTCTTGAAAAAATTAAAGAAATAATTCATAACCTTATATGCTTGCGGAAAGATTATTCAACCTTGAAAGTTTTCAAAAACAATACCAAAGTATTGTTGAGCTTTCTGTCTGTTCGTCCATAGAAAACTTGATCTGGAATCGTGCGAAAGAGGCAATTCTAAATGAAATACATTGGGATAACGTATTGAGCATTGCAAGTATCCTTTCCCAATCTCCTAATAGTGAGCATATGGAAGCGGCCTTGAGAATTGCCCAAACTTGTTTAGAGCAACATTGTAATGAAGAGCAGAAAGGAGCAGCAGTATTTATTTTAGAAAGGCTTAGTAATCATAGAGCTTTCCTTCTTGCCGTGTCTCGATGCTTAACATCTAAAAATATTTTGCATGAACTCCCTATTGGTTTACAATTCGAGATTAATAAATTGAAGCTCAGTAATTCCGTAGAGGTTGGTGATAGGGTTATATTGCTTAATAAATTTCAAAAGGATGTTTTTCATAAAGCAACTGGGAATTCCGCATTAAGTATTTCTGCCCCCACGTCATCGGGTAAATCCTTTGTATTGTATCAGTTGCTATTATCCAAAATTAGAACTTACAAAAATATTATTTATATTGTCCCTACAAGATCGTTAGTTGATCAAGTGGAAAATGATCTCAATGATTTAGTTGATGAATATAATTTAACAGATGTAGTAGTATGTTCTGTCCCGCGTTTGCAAGAATCTCTTCATACTGTATATGTTCTTACACAAGAACGTCTACACAAGTTATATGTAGATCAACCATCATTTAAATGTGAATTTATCATTATTGATGAGGCTCATAAAATTGAAGATGGATATCGTGGTATTCTTTTAGAGCGAAAAATTGAGGATATAGTAAAAAGTAACCCCAAAGTAGATATATTTTTCTCAAGCCCTTTTACATCTAATCCGGAAAAGTTATTAACTCTGATTAACAAACGAATAAATTCAGATGTGGTGAATACAGAATTCGTAGCTGTTAATCAAAATTTAATCTACATATCTCAACAACCAAAAAAATCTCTTCAATGGAACCTTCATCTGATTTTTAATAATCGTACCATAGAATTAGGGCATATAGTCTTACCGTCAAACCAAAGGCCAACCAATGAAAGTAAAAAGGTAGCATACTTAGCAGTTGCTATCGGTACAAATACTGGCGGGAATCTTATTTATGCAAATGGCGCATACGAAGCCGAAAAATATGGTGATCTAATATCACAATTAGTCAAGGCCGAGCATAATGATAAACCAGATTCACAGTTAAAAGACTTTATCAAACTAGTTAAGAAAAATATTCATCGAGATTATATTCTGTCTAAGATATTAGAATATGGCATTTCCATTCATTACGGGAATCTTCCACTCAATATCAGGCAGGAGATAGAAAATTTATTTAAACTTAATATCGTTAAATATTTAGTTTGTACATCGACACTTCTGGAGGGGGTTAATCTTCCTGCGAAAAATATTTTTATTAGAAAGCCTAAAAGAGGATCTAAAACTCCGCTAAGTACAACAGATTTTTGGAATCTAGCTGGTCGCGCTGGAAGATGGGGAAAAGAATTTTCTGGTAACATTTATTGTATAGAGCCACAAGAATGGGAAACGAAACTAGACTTTAAGAAAAAGAAACAAACCATTAAACTTGCTATTGACGGAGTCTCAAAGAATGAGAGACTCGCTCTTATTGATTATATTAGCGATATTGATTGTAAGCAAAGGCGTAACCCTTTATACGAATTTGCTTGGAATTATTATTATGTGCTATTTAAACAGCATATTAATCCGTCTACACCTGAAGAAAAGGAGATTTTTGAAGCAATATATAAAACTGAGAATATTATAACACTACCTATAAATATCATTGAGCGCAATCCAGGTATTTCACCAATAGTTTTACAAAAAATTCTAGATTACTTCAAAAACTATAATAAGGATGTAGAGAATCTTATACCCGCTTATCCAGAAGATAACAACAGCAAAGATTCATATTTAAGATTAGTAGACCGCATTAATCGAATTATGACAGGGGTAACTAATTCTAAAAGAGCTGCATATCAATCTTCTTTGGTTCTTAACTGGATGAAAGGACGCCCCCTTTCTTTACTAATTCAAGATAGTATAAATTATTATAAACGTAAAAATCACAGAAAGAATATAGATGCTATTTGTCGAGAAGTGATGGAAGAAATTGAGAATTTCGTCCGATTCCGCTTTGTAAAAGACACAAACTGTTATATTGATATTCTTAAATATTATTTAAAGCAAATCGGTAGAGCTGAACTTATTGATACTATACCCGACTTATCTATGTGGTTGGAATTTGGAGTATGTGAAGAAACGCAAATATCCCTATTAACCTTGGGATTTTCAAGACAAGCTGCAATAGATATTACTGAGCTTATTCCCAATTGCAATTATGGGAAAGATGACTGTATTAAGTGGTTATTAGAATTAGATGTTAAGAATTCAGACTTATCTAATAACGTTAAGGAAGAAATTGAACGAATACGGAAACGTGTGTGTCTGCTCAAATAATCGAAACGCTTGCACAAATTTGTAGATAACTCTGCGAAAGCGACAAGAGGCTGGGCGTTATTCATTGTTGGCGGCGGTTATGCCGTCAAAAGGTGACGGTGCGGGCACTCTTACCTTTCGACCGCATCGCGCCTACGGGCAACTGCGGAACACCGAGAAC
>ERZ835051.2563-NODE-2563-length-15878-cov-210.911837_pt1 | contig 15878 bp, 10 predicted proteins | sample MGYA00519575_ERZ835051 | MGnify/ENA primary metagenome ERZ835051 (study PRJEB31850, sample SAMEA3708769) | human gut metagenome | biome: human gut; feature: human-associated habitat; material: faeces | place: China | collected 2014 ... | reverse complement strand
TCACCGAAGATGCTCCTAAGGTGGGCGAAACCTTCAACCTGAAGGGCGTAAAGTCTTGGGAAGGTCTCAGTGAAAAGGCGAAGGTGATGATGGGAACAGGTGTTTACGAAACCACCATCAAGCTATCGAAGGATGATGCCAAGAAGCAGTGGACCATCGACCTGGGTGATGTTCGCGAGAGTGCCCGTGTCTATGTCAATAATAAATATATAGGTTGCGCCTGGGCTGTACCATATATCCTAAACTGCAAGGATGCGCTCAACAAGGGCAAGAACACCATCCGTATCGAGGTAACCAACCTTCCAGCCAACCGCATCGCCGAAATGGACCGTCAGGGTGTTAAGTGGCGCAAGATGAAGGATATCAACGTGGTGGATATCAACTACAAGAAGACCACCTACGAGAACTGGACTCCTGTGTCAAGCGGACTGAACAGTACCGTGAAACTCGTAGAAATCAAGTAAATAATCATAACATTAATAACAAGACAAATGAAGAAACTGATCTTATCATCGCTCTGCATGCTTCTGGGTTTGACTTCTGTTTCTGCCCAGACCGCATTGCAAAATGAAATTCTGGAGGTAGCTCATCGCACCAACAACTATTTCATGACAAAGTACAGTGACCCAACCATTGACACTTTCGTGAAGAAAAAACGTACCAGCAACCTCTGGACCCGTGCCGTGTATTACGAGGGATTGATGGCACTTTACGAGATTGACCCTCAGCAGCGTTATCTCGACTATACAGACAAGTGGGCAGATTTTCACAAGTGGACAGCACGTGGAAGTATGAACGATACCGATGCCGACAACCAGTGCTGCCAGCAAACCTACATGGACCGCTACGTTCAGACCGGCGGCAAGAAGGACTTGAGCAAGGTGAAGGAGAACCTGGACCATCAGATGAGCACCAAGCGTGTGAATTATTGGACTTGGATTGACGCTATCCAGATGGCAATGCCTGCCTACGCCAAGTATGCCAAGATTACTGGCGAGCGCAAGTATCTGGATTATGCGATGAATTCCTATAAATGGAGCCGTGATACCCTGGCTAATGGTCTCTTCAACAAGAAAGAGGGTCTCTGGTGGAGAGACAAGGATTACGTGCCACCTTACAAGGAGAAGGATGGCAGCAACTGCTATTGGAGCCGTGGCAACGGTTGGGTATATGCAGCCCTGGTCCGCGTGATGGAGACTTTGCCAAAGACCGACAAGTACTATCAGTATCTGAAGAAGGATTTCATCTCTATGAGCCAGGCTATTCTGAAATGCCAGCGCAAGGATGGCTACTGGAACGTAAGCCTCGTCTGTCCTGCCAACTATGGCGGTCCTGAGATGACCGGTACAGGTCTCTTCCTCTATGGTATGGCATGGGGTGTTCAGCAGGGCATTCTTCCTAGAGCCACCTATCAGAAGGCGATGGACAAGGCATGGAAGGCTCTTGCCGCATCCGTTCACGAGGATGGTTTCATCGGCTATAACCAAGGCACCGGAAAGGAACCATCAGCTGGCCAGCCTGTCACCTTCACCTCAGTTCCCGACTTCGAGGACTACGGCACAGGCTGCCTCCTGCTTGGTGCTGCAGAGTATTACAAGCTTTTAAAGGTAAAAAAGTAAAAAGGTAAAAAAAACAAATCATGAAGAAATATATCTGGCTGATGGCTTGCCTAGTGGCGTTTTCGCCACTAAGCGCCAACGCCGCAAAGAAACAGAAGAAAGCAAAGAAGGCACAAACCGAACTTTGGCCTGATGGCACAAAGATGGATGCCTGGTTCAGCAACGCCCAGAAGGTGAACGTGGATACCCTGGGCAAGAAATACGTTCTCACCGACTATGGCGTGAAAACGGATAGCACCCTGATTCAGACCAAGGCCATCCAGGCTGTTATCGACCGTGCTGCCCAAGATGGCGGTGGCGTTATCGTGGTGCCTGCCGGAACCTATCAGAGCGGTGCCCTCTTCTTCCGTCCAAAGACTCATCTCTATGTTTCGGAAGGCGGAAAACTGAAAGGTAGCGATCGCATCGCCAACTTCCCAGTGGTAGAAACCCGCATCGAGGGCGAGACCTGCAAATACTTCTCGGCATTCATCAATGCCGACAAATGTGATGGCTTTACCATCGCCGGTCCGGGTACCATCGATGGCAACGGTTATCACTATTGGGAGGAGTTCTGGATTCGTCGCACCTGGAATCGTGAATGCACCAACAATGATGCACAGCGTCCCCGCCTCGTCTATATCAGCAACTCAAGCAACGTAACCTTGCAGGATGTACATATCCAGAACAGTCCGTTCTGGACCAACCACATCTACCGTTGCGACCATGTCCGCTTCCTGGGCTGCACCATCTTCGCCCCTACCAGTGGCATGCGGGCACCAAGTAGCGATGCCATCGACATCGATGTATGCCACGATGTGCTGGTGGATGGCTGCTACATGAGCGTAAACGATGATGCCATCGCCATCAAGGGCGGTAAGGGCACCTGGGCAGACCAGGCACCAGAGAATGGTCCTGTATATAACGTGCTCATCCAGAACTGTAACTACGGAAGAGTGCACGGCTGCTTAACCCTCGGCAGCGAGAGCGTGAAAGACCGCAACATCGTATTACGCAACACCAAGGTGGGCAATGCACAGCGCGTACTCTGGCTGAAGATGCGCCCTGATACTCCTCAGCATTACGAGTACGTAATGGTGGATAACATCCAGGGCACTACAGGCAGCTTCCTCGTCATCCGCCCATGGAAGCAGTTCTTCAAGCCAGGCGATCGCAAGGACATGCCTCTGAGCCAGTGCAACAACATCACAATGAAGAATATCCAGATGGATTGCGACAACTTCTTCGATGTGGGTAAGAGCGAGAAATATCGTCTGGTAGATTTCACCTTCGAGAACATCAACTGTACCGATAAGAAGATGGCCTTTGATGCCAACCTTATTGAGAATACCGTGGCAAAGAAGGTGAACATCACCCCTAGAGAAAAGAGCAACGGATTGAAGACCACCGGCGATGCCGATGGGTTGAAATAACACATACATTTTATAGAAAGTAATACAGAATTGAGTACTGAAACGAGCTTTATTTGCAAGAATAAGGCTCGTTTTGTTTTTTTATATCCCTCCTTATTTCTTTTTATCTCTTAAAATTAGGCATTTCCAAATATTTTGCTTAATTTTGCCTGCAAAATAATTTTGAGTTAGAAAATGATTGATATAAAAGGTATAACCAAGAGCTTCGGCTCCCTGCAGGTACTTAAGGGCATCGACCTGCATATTGACAAGGGTGAAGTGGTAAGTATCGTTGGTCCCAGTGGTGCCGGCAAGACTACACTTCTCCAGATTATCGGTACCCTCGACAAGCCAGACAGTGGCAGCATCATGGTTGATGGCATCGATGTAAGCAGCCTCAGTACCAAGAAACTGAGCGATTTCCGCAACCAGCATCTCGGTTTCGTCTTCCAGTTCCACCAACTTCTCCCTGAGTTCACCGCCCTGGAGAACATCATGATTCCTGCCTTCATTGCAGGCAAGAGCCGAAAAGAAGCCAAGAAGCGTGCCGAGGAGTTACTGGCGTTCATGGGCTTGAGCGATAGAGCCAGTCACAAGCCTGCCGAGTTATCCGGTGGTGAGAAACAGCGTGTAGCCGTGGCAAGAGCCTTGGTCAACAATCCAGCCGTCATCCTTGCCGATGAGCCATCAGGAAGTCTCGACTCCAAGAACAAGGCAGAGCTTCACCAGCTCTTCTTCGATCTGAGAGACAAGTTCGGCCAGACTTTCGTCATCGTAACTCATGATGAGGGCCTTGCTTCCATCACCGACCGCACCATCCATCTCAAGGATGGAATGATAGAAAAGACTGTGGAAGCAGGAGCTGCTGATAACAAGGAAGAGTCTGCTGATAACAATAAAGAAGTTTCTGCAGAAGAACCAAACTCATCCATAGATTGCATCTAAACGCCCTGAACCAACGGTCACCGGCCGAAGGGAAAGGTAAAGGGCAGAAGCTCCTAGCCCAGGGCAACACCCTGGGTAATTACGGACTCAAACCTGTCGCCCTGTAAGGGCAAAAGCATTTTATATTCTCGAAAATAATATGATATGGCAAAAAAGATAAAACTCGGCGATTACAATCGCCTTCGCATCGTAAAGAAAGTTGATTTCGGTCTGTATCTCGATGGTGGTGACGAGGGAGAAATCCTCCTTCCATCCCGCTACGTACCTGAAGACGCAGGCATCGGCGACGAGTTGGATGTCTTCATCTATCTCGATCAGGAAGAGCGCCTCATAGCAACCACCGAAACCCCTTTGGCAAAGGTGGGCGATTTCGCCTATCTCGAAGTGAAATGGGTCAACGAATACGGAGCCTTCCTGGGCTGGGGGCTGATGAAGGACATCTTCTGCCCATTCCGCGAGCAGAAGAAACGTATGGTGCTCGGCAACTCCTACATCGTGCATATCCACATCGACGAGGAGAGCTATCGCATCGTTGCCTCTGCCAAGATTGAGCGTTATCTCAACGAAGACCATCCTCACTACAAGCATGGTGACGAGGTGGATCTCCTCATCTGGCAGAAGACCGATCTCGGCTTCAAGGTTATCATCGACAACCAGTATCCGGGTCTCCTCTATCAGGACCAGATTTTCCAGTACATCCATACCGGTGACAAGATGAAGGGCTACATCGGAAGAGTTCGTCCTGACGGAAAGATAGATGTCACCCTGCAGAAGACCGGCATCCAGCAGACAGCCGACTTCGCCGAGACCCTCTACCAGTATCTTCTGGACAACGACGGCGAGTGCAACCTTGGTGACAAGAGCGAAGCCGACGACATCTACGAGCGTTTCCACGTGAGCAAGAAGGTTTACAAGCGTGCCGTGGGCGATTTATACAAGAAGCGCCTCATCACCGTAAGCCCGATGAGCATCCGATTGGCGGAATAAAGCAGATTTAATTCTACTTCAACCCAAAAAGACCGAGCAACTTCCAATAGAAAAGTTACTCGGTCTTTTTTTTGTTATGGGTTGCCGCCACTTTTAAAAGTGGACTCTTATTTATGGTCCTTTTAAAGGTGAACTCTTATTTATGGTTCTATGATCCAATCCTCAATATTCCCTTTCTTAGCATCAAAGTTTACACCAACTTTTACAATCGGCTTGCCACATCTCGCAAAACGCTGGCCGTATTGCTTGAGGTTGATTTGCTGCATGGCGGACTGGGCACTCTTGTTAAGTTTCAGTTCGATGAGATAGAGAGTATCCTCAGTCTCCATCACCACATCCACCCTTCCATTCGGTGTGTGAACCTCCACATCCACCACAAAGTGGGTCAAGAGGGTGAAGATGATGAAAAGCACCTGTTGGTAATGCCCCTCGTAATTAGTATTGTTACAATAAGGCACCGTGCCCAAGAACTCCTGGAACAAGCGCAAGGCACCATCCATGTCGCCTTGGCGAATCAAGACAGACATCTGAGCAATTGCCACATCTCCCTCCTCGGCATACATGCCTTCCAAATAATAAGGCAGAAGGCTCTCAAATAAGCCCACCTTGATTTCCTTGTTAGGCAAGTCGAGCGTGAAGAGTTGGCTCATCTTGTCATAGCCCTTGATGGTGATGTAGCCGCTCTGATAGAGCAAAGGCGTGATGGTCTTCAAGTTCTCCGTAGGTGCATCGAATGCTGAGGAACGAGCCAATGACCTGCCTATCTTGGCTGGCAAGACCTTAAACTTGCGAAGCATGTTGATAAGATAGGTAGGTGTGCCCGAGCTGAACCAATAAGCACCGAAGTTCTTATCATCAAAACAGTTGAGCAAACTATAAGGATTAAACACATCAGGGGATGCTGGCGAGAAGTGATAGCCATCATAATTCTCCTTGAGTTTAGCAATAGTTTCCTCTCTTGTCATCCCCTGTGCCTCTGCCAACATATCTATATCCTCGCTCATCTGGGTAAGCAATTCTTCCTTGGTGATTCCGCAAACTCCAGCATATTCATCATCTAACGAAACATTTTTGATGTTATTCAACTCGCTAAAAATGCTCACTTGCGAGAACTTGGTGATACCAGTCAGGAAGACAAAACGAAGCATAGGCTCACACATCTTGAGTGGGCTAAAGAAATTGCGCATCACATTGCGAAGCACATCCAAAGTTTCTTTATCGTGAGCAACATCGAGCATAGGCGCATCATACTCGTCGATGAGCACGACCACCTGCTTGCCACTAATTTCATAAGCGGTGGTAATTAATTCCGTCAATCGATCATTTGCACCTCTTTTAGTATGGGTAATCCCCCATTTTCTCTCTTCTGCCTCCAAACGATTTGAGAGATAATCCTCCAATTGCTCCTTCTCCATGTGCTTACCTCCACTCATGTCAAAGTGCAGCACAGGATATTCCATCCATTCCTGCTCTAACTTTTCGATGGCAAGCCCCTCAAACAGTTCTTTCTTTCCAGAGAAATAACTCTCAAAGGTTGACACCAAAAGTGACTTACCGAAACGGCGTGGACGACTTAAGAAGAAATAACATCCACCAGAATGTGTCATTCGATAGATATATTCCGTCTTGTCGATATAGAGCTTGTTTTCCTTCCGAATACGCTCAAATGTTTGGATTCCTACAGGATATAATTTCAATGCCATAATTGCTTCGTTTTGAATTCACATTGCAAAAATAGGCATTTTTTCCGAAATACCTATCAGAAAATAGAATATTTAACGGAAAACTTACATCTTCTTGGTAAAAGCCAAGGTAACGAGCTGCCAACCTGCATATGTCTTGGCATAAGCCTCAGCTTCTCGATGGGCGGAACCATCAAGCAGCTGCGTGTGAAGGTGGACGACATATGATTTTTAATCATACAATTGCGAAATATCCTTAAATCTTAGACGTTTTCAATAAGTTTTTAACAAAAAAGTACTATTTTTGTAGATTAATAGATGATAGACCGAAAAAATACAGATGACAATATGGCAAACAAAGATTTAAATCGGCTTAAGTTATTACTTGTAGAAAAGAAGAAAACAGGCAAATGGCTTGCCGAACAACTTGGTAAGGATCAAACCACTATATCAAAGTGGTGTACCAATTGCAATCAGCCTGATGTTGAGAGCTTGATAAAAATATCTCGATTATTACAGGTTGAGCTTTCGGATATTATAATAGTAGATAACCCCGAAGTAAAAATATAATGGCAGAGGAAAAGAACATAATGACAGGTGGTGGTGAACTGGTCGCAAATTGCGACCAGTTATCTTCTGTTGAAAATAGAATATTGACAATCCGTGGTGTCCAAGTAATCTTGGATAGAGACCTTGCTGACTTATATGGTGTGGAAACAAAGGTCTTAAATCAAAGTGTCAAGCGTAATATAGAACGCTTCCCAGAGCATTTCAGATTTCAGTTGAGTAAATATGAAATGGACGAACTGGTCACAAATTGTGACCGGTTCAAAAATCTCAAGCATTCTACTGTCTGTCCATTTGCATTTACGGAACAAGGAGTTGCCATGTTAGCCTCTGTACTAAGAAGCGAAACTGCCATTCGTGTCAGCATCCGTATCATGGATGCTTTTGTGTCCATGCGCCATTTCTTGATAAACAATGCAGATGTGTTCAGAAGATTGTCAACTATCGAATATCATCAGCTTGAAATGATGCAACACCAACAAGAATCAGACAAGCGCATTGATGAAGTATTCCAAAGACTTGACGAAAGAAGCGTTCTGCCAAAACAAGGAATATTCTATGATGGGCAAGTATATGATGCCTACACGTTTGTTTCAGATTTGGTAAAGAGCGCCAAAAGAAGCATAGTACTGATAGACAATTATGTCGATGAAACTGTTCTCACCTTGCTGGACAAAAGAGTCAGTGGCGTAACAGCTGACATTTATACTCAACAAATCAATCAACAGTTACATCTTGATATCAACAGGCATAATAGCCAATATCCACCTATCAATGTAAGTGTGTTCCGCAGGTCACACGACAGATTCTTGTGTATTGATGATGTTGTGTACCATATCGGTGCATCCATTAAGGACTTGGGCAAGAAATGGTTTGCCTTTGCCAAGATGGAAGTATTAACACCAACGGAATTGGTGGCGAAAATCAATGAATAACAATTGTTGCGTAAAGCAGCAAATTAAGTAATGTTTCAACTATGACAACAGAAAGCAACACATCAATAATACATTCTAATTTCTTCACGAACAAGAATGGAAATACCCTTATGAAAGAGTTTGAGGGCATATTGCAACATAACCAAAATATCAAGAATCTTGATGCGGTAGTGGGATTTTTGAGAGCATCAGGTTATTTCTCTTTGCGTCCGTTTTTGGACAACATAAATCGAGTTAGAATCCTCATCGGAATTGATGTGGACAAATACATTGCGCAAGCAGCAAACCAAGGAAGAATTTTCTTCGGTGCGGAAGAAGAAGTAAGAGAAGAGTGTTTGCGAAAAATCCGTAGAGACATTGAATCTTCCAATTACAAGAAAGAAGTAGAAGATGGAATGTTCCAAATGATTCAAGACTTAATTGATGGCAAACTTGAACTTCGTGCACATCCATCTAAAAAGATTCATGCCAAATTGTACATTCTTTATCCTGACGAATTTAACCAATATTCGCAGGGAGTTGCCATCACAGGCTCAAGCAACTTGTCTGGTAATGGACTTGGCATATCTGAGGATAAACAGTATGAGTTTAATGTAAAACTTGATAGATATGATGATGTTAAGTTTGCAAAGGATGAATTCGAGCTATTGTGGAAAGAAGCTGAAGGATGCGCCATAACAGCAGAAGATGTTAAGGCCTCTGTTGACAGAACATATTTGAAAGGAGATGTAAAGCCGTATGACCTTTACATCAAGATGCTCATGGAATATTTTTCTGACCGTGTTTTAGCAACTGACGACAATAATCCTTTTGACATGCCTGAGGGTTATACTAAGTATGACTATCAGATGGATGCGGTAGCTGAAGGCTATCAAAAGTTGATTAGATATGATGGTTTCTTCCTTGCCGATGTTGTGGGTTTGGGAAAGACTGTTATTGCGACAATGATTGCTAAAAAGTTCTTGATAGAGAATGGACGAGACAAGACAAAGATACTCGTTGTATATCCTCCAGCAGTAGAACAAAACTGGAAGGCTACATTTAAAGATTTTGGAATTGACAAATATGCAAAATTCGTTACCAACGGTAGCTTGTCAAAGGTGCTTGATGAAGAGAACTATAACTACTGGAATGCAGATGAATACGACTTGATATTAGTGGACGAGGCGCACAAGTTTCGTTCACACACCACATCTGCTTTTGAGCAGTTGCAGGAAATATGCAAGATGCCACGCATTGAGCAAGGCAACATACCAGGCTACAAGAAAAAAGTGATGCTTATTTCTGCAACACCAATGAACAATACACCTGCTGATATTTATAACGAGATACAGCTTTTCCAAGACCCACGCCGTTGTACTATTGATGGTGTGGCAAACTTAACGGCATTTTTCTCTCCATTAATTAAAGAATTTCAGCAGTTGAGAAAGGACCCCAATTTTGATGTTACGCAGTTTAAGAAACTGGCAGAACATGTACGAGATCGTGTTATAAAGCCATTAACCGTACGCCGTACAAGAACTGACATAGAAAGTGTGGCACGTTACAACAAGGACGTGAACGGATTTCCAAAGGTTGAACGTCCAAATGCAAGCAGTTATGAACTAAACGAGCACCTTGCCGACTTGTTTGAAAGTGCCATGCAGACTCTCGACAAGGAGCTGACTTATGCTCGTTATCAGGCCATTGCATATTTGAAACCAGAAGTATCTAATGGGTTATATGACAATGCAGAGCTTATAAGCCGTAGTCTGGCAGGCATCCGCAAAAATGGTCTTGTCAAGCGACTGGAAAGCAGTTTTTATGCGTTCCAAGTCTCACTTAGCAATTTCCGTCAAGCCAACCAGAATATGCTTGATATGTTCAATCGAGACAAGGTGTTTATTGCTCCAGACCTTGACATCAATAACCTGCTGGAGTCTGGATACACAGATGAGGAGATAGAAGAGAAACTCAATGCCAAAGCGGAGGACAATCCAAAGAACTCAGTGTTTAAGGCCGAAGACTTTAAGCCTGAATTTATAGAAATGCTACAAGGCGACCAAGAGACATTGGAAAAGATGTGCAAGGCATGGGAAAAAATTACGGATGCTGACGATTCTAAGTTTGCAAAATTCAATGAATTGCTGAAACATGAATTGTTCAAGGAAGACCGTAATCCAGAGCAAAAACTTGTCGTTTTCTCAGAGTCAGTTGACACGGTTAAATATCTTGAGCGACGCATCAACCGCAAAGATGTATTGGTGATCTCGGCTGATAATCGTAGTAAGCTATTCAAAACTATCCGAGAAAACTTTGATGCAAACTATAAAACAAAGCTCAACTATTACAATATAATCCTCACTACTGACGTTTTAGCAGAGGGCGTTAACTTGCATCGTGCCAATGTCATAGTCAACTATGATACGCCATGGAACAGTACACGTCTGATGCAACGTATAGGCCGTGTCAATCGTATTGGTTCTGCATCTAAGCACATATATAATTATGTGTTCTATCCTTCTCGTGAGGGCAACAGAGAGATAAACCTCAACCAGATAGCACTGAGTAAGATACAAACATTCCACTCAACTTTTGGCGAGGATAATCAAATTTACTCACAACAGGAAATTCTTGACCGGGACTTGACCAAGTTGTTTGACGAAGGAAGGAAGAAGCAAAAGGAAGAAGCAAATCAAGAGTTGCCTTTCTATGAGGAACTTCGAACTCTATACAAGACAAATCGCAGAGAGTATAACCGAATTGAAAAATTGTCGTTGCGAAGTCGTACTGGTAGAGAGAAGCGCACGGTAGAAGGTGTAACCTTGTCTGGCGATACACTTGTTTTCCTCAAGACGAATTATAGGAAAGTGTTCTTCCTTGTTTCGGAAACAGCCAAGGAACTCTCTGTGCTTGATGCGTTGAAATACTTTAAGGCATCTAAAGAAGAGCAGCCTGTGGAGCGCATTGAGCAACATCACAAACATATCAACATGGCTTTGCAGAAGTTCCGTGCCATGCGAGATGAGGAAATGCAAGCACAAGAGACTTCACAAGACACTCAGGCCACACTTGGTGCGCAAGTTAGTACTGCGGTAAGTCTGTTGAATAACTTTATTCGTGAAATAGATGACAACGAACTGTATCTAAAAGTTGTTCAGCTCAAGACTTTGGCAGAGCGTGGTGTCATAACCTACATACCAAAGCGCTTGCAACGCATACAGAAAGACTTACGACGCACAAGCGGAAAGTCACGAATGACACATGATGAAGCGTTAGCAGAAATCATAGAAATGGCAAAGAAATATTCCGCTTACTACATGGCGCAAGAGTCGCAGTTGAACGAACAAGAAAGCAACGCCGAGATAATATTATCAGAATCGTTTAAATAACAATAATAATATGAACTATAAAGAAATCATAGAATCAAAATATAATCGTGAAGCATGGCAGCAACTGCTTCATGACATATTTCTCAGCAATGTCAGTTTTTGGCGAAGCCCAAAGGAAGTAAAAGCGAATAGCCGATTGGCAAAAAACGCACTCAACCTGGGAAAGATTTCTCTTTCTGATGGTGAAGCGCTTGCCATATATGAGGTGGAACTTTCAGACAAAGTTGACATTGAGAGAAACAGAGCTGGCATACGTGATATGCTTACAAAAGACTGGCGTGACATGGGCTATGCTGGTGCATTCCTGTTCTGTTATCGTAAGAATGAAAGTGTTCTACGCTTTTCTTATGTCAGCGAGACTTGGGGATTTAACAAGGATGGTATTTATGAAAAACTTTCCACAAACACCAAGCGTTTTACGTATCTTCTTGGTGAGGGACGTGGATGCCGTACTGCAATAGAGCAATTTGGAGCGTTGAAGAATAGCAAATTAGCTCTAAGCGATGTTACGGCAGCGTTCTCCGTTGAGGCACTTACCAAGCAATTCTACAAAGACTTGTATGAGTGGTATCAATGGGCGGTGGACCCAGCATCTGGAGTATATTTCCCGAACAACACATCTATAGAGGCAGATGACAGAGAAGATATTGAGACAAAGATTATACGTTTGATAACCCGAATTATGTTTGTTTGGTTTATCAAACAGAAAGAACTTGTGCCTAATAAAATCTTTGATGTTGACTTCCTCGAAACTATACTCAAGGATTTTGATCCGAACAGTGCCGTAGTTGGAAACTACTATAATGCCATTCTCCAGAACCTCTTTTTCGGCACTCTCAACCGTGCCATAGAGGATGAGCAGGGCAACAAGCGTAAGTTTGCAACCAACGTAAAGAAAGACATCAAGACACTTTATCGCTATGCAGAAATGTTCACTATCAGGGAAGATGAAGTGATAAAGTTGTTCTCTGAAGTACCATTCCTTAATGGCGGTCTTTTTGAGTGCCTTGACAAGACAAAGACTATTGATGGCGTAGAACAGGCATACAACTATGATGGTTTCAGCCGTAACGACAAGAAATTTGCCGATGGACGCTATCGCAATCGTGCGGTTGTGCCAAACGTTCTGTTCTTTGAACCAGAACGAGGACTTATCTCCATACTAAGCCGATACAATTTTACTATAGAAGAGAACTCCCCTGAGGAGCAGCAAGTGGCACTCGACCCAGAATTGCTTGGTAAGGTGTTTGAGAACCTTTTGGGTGCATACAACCCTGAGACGAAAGAAACGGCCCGTAATCAAAGTGGTTCTTTCTATACGCCTCGCGAGATTGTGAACTATATGGTGGACGAAAGCCTTATCTCATACTTGGGCAATACGGCATTTGTGCGTTCGCTCTTCTCTCCAGAGTTTGTGTATGACAAAACAAAAGAGGATGATTATAAAACCATTGCAGACAAATTAAAGACAATCAAGATACTTGACCCTGCATGTGGCTCAGGAGCATTTCCTATGGGCTTGCTTAACAGAATGATGGAGATTCTTTGTCATATCACTCCTGACGAGAATATCTATGAAATGAAGTTGGCTATCATTGAAAATTGCATATATGGCAGTGATATTCAAAGTATAGCAGCGCAGATTACAAAACTTCGCTTCTTTATTTCTCTTATCTGCAATTGTGAGAAAGATGCCACGAAGCCGAACTTTGGTATTCCTACATTACCAAATCTTGAAACAAAGTTTGTGGCAGCCAATTCATTGATTGCAAAGAAGAAACAAGTCTCACACAATCTGTTCGAGAATCCAGAAATCGAGCCGACAAAGAAAGAACTGACAGAAATACGTCATGAGCATTTCTCTGCTAAAACCGCTTATCGCAAAAGTACATTGCGAGAGAAAGACAAACAACTACGTGAGAAATTGGCTAAATTGTTGGCTGAAGACAACGACTTTGCTCCTGAGGACGCAAAGCAACTTGCTGCATGGAATCCATACGACCAAAATGCAGTTGCAGAGTTCTTCGACCCTGCCTGGATGTTCGGAGTGAATGATGGATTTGATATTGTGATTGGTAATCCACCATATATTCAGCTTCAAAATGATGGCGGCAAATTAGCCAAGTTGTATGCAGATTGCAATTATAAGACATACGCACGTACAGGTGATATTTATTGCCTGTTCTACGAACGTGGCTATCAGTTGCTTAAGCCCAATGGACATCTTTGCTATATCACATCCAATAAATGGATGCGTGCAGGATATGGTGAGAAGACGCGTGAATTCTTTGCCAAGAATACGAACCCTCTGCTACTCATAGACTTTGCCGGAGTCAAAATCTTTGAGAGCGCAACTGTTGATACCAATATTCTGCTCTTTGCTAAAGCAGTAAACGAGCACAAGACTCTATGCGCAGTTACCAATAAGCAGAACAAAGATAGCGTAAAGAATTTGAGCGTTTTCGTGCAGCAAAGCGGGTCGGAGTGCGAGTTCTCAAACTCTGACTCTTGGGTGATACTTTCTCCTATCGAGCAGAGTATCAAGCGCAAAATTGAGTCCGTAGGTACTCCTCTCAAAGATTGGGACATAAACATTTATCGTGGAGTTCTAACTGGATATAATGAAGCCTTTATTATATCAACAGAGAAACGTGATGAGATTCTTGCGAATTGTCAGACAGAAGACGAGCGTGCAAGAACGGCTGAACTTATTCGACCGATTCTGCGAGGCAGGGACATCAAGAGATATGGGTATAACTGGGCAAATCTGTGGCTAATCAATACCCACAATGGTATTCGTGGCAAGTTGGAACGTGTACATATAGAAGATTATCCTGCTATAAAGGCACATCTTGACCAATATTGGGATAGAATATCGAAACGTGCTGATAAGGGTGATACTCCGTATAACCTACGCAATTGCGCTTATTTGGAGGATTTTTCTAAACAACAAATTGTATGGATCGAATTGTCTGATGAGCCAAAGTTTTCTTATGCCCAAAACGTTATGTCCGTGAATACAGTTTTCTTCTTAACAGGAGAACATGTTCTTCATATTTTGGGGTTGTTGAACTCCAAATTAATTACATGGTATTTCAAGCATTGTATAGGTACAACATCTGGAGTTGGAACAAATAGATGGCTAAAATATACTATCGAGCAAATTCCTATTGCACCAATAAATATAGGGATAGAACAATTGGTAAATCAGATATGTTCAAACCTTGATACGACAATAGACGGAAAAATAGATGACATGGTCTGCAAACAATATGGATTAGATGAAGAAGAAATTTGCTTTATAGTTAATCATTAGGAGGATTTTTCTAAGCCAAAAATTCTATGGAAACGAGTTGGCTCAATACTTAGATTCTGCTACAATGACAATGAGGCTTTAGGATTAGACAGTACATGTTTTGCAATAGGAAATAACATAGAATTTGTTTGCTGTGTTTTAAATACTCCAATGGGACACTATTTACTAAAAGATGCCCCTAAAACAGGTACAGGTGATCTGCTAATAAGTGTGCAAGCTGTTGAGCCTTTAAAGATGCCTTCAGTGTCGCATGAACTTAACAAGGAATTTAAAAGGTTATTAGAAATTATGAGTACAAATAGCTCTAATGACATAGAAAACGAGATAAGCCAAAAGATATTTAATCTTTATGGCTTATCTTGTGAGGAGCAGAGATATATTGATGAGAATTTCACTTAATCTCAATATATCCAATAGATATTCGTTCTTCTTTAGAAAGCCCATATAGTTCAAAAAGCCGTTCGTCTATAAGAATGGCTTTTTCTTTTTTATAATCATTTTGAATATCAGTGACCAACGATTTGAATATTTCATTTTCTTTATCACTAACTTTCAGAACAGGGATTTTATCAAAGAATATCTTTCTAAGTTCTCGTGTACCACCTTGCAGTTCTGGAAATTTATCAAGAAAGCAAAATTTGAAAATTGAAGAATTCAAAAATGCTGTCAAATATGCTATATGCTTTCCTGTAATCATAAATGATTTGTCATTTTGCAGAAAGTTCTTTTCATCAAAATAGAAAGGAATATATTTGGTCATATTTGGATACATGATTTTTGGCTTAGAAAAATCCTCCCAATAACTGATGCTATCTTGGGTTTCAAACCACTTATTATTGGTCTTCTTTCTCGCTTTTATTTTCTCTCCATTTACGATGTGAGACTTCCCCGTTTGCTCCAGACGTTCAATACCGAATCCTAAAAGATAATTTTTAACGGCAGGATACTTCTCTATATCATAATGGCGAGAAGGAAAAGTTGCAATTAGATACAATCCAGTCCAGTTATATCCATATCTCTTGATGTCCCTGCCTCGCAGAATCGGTCGAATAAGTTCAGCCGTTC
>ERZ835051.2550-NODE-2550-length-15929-cov-3.152262_pt1 | contig 15929 bp, 17 predicted proteins | sample MGYA00519575_ERZ835051 | MGnify/ENA primary metagenome ERZ835051 (study PRJEB31850, sample SAMEA3708769) | human gut metagenome | biome: human gut; feature: human-associated habitat; material: faeces | place: China | collected 2014 ... | reverse complement strand
GGATAAAGCCACCCTCAACATAGCTCTTTACCTCTTGGTAGAACGTTTCCAGTCCACCTATTCCGGAGCCCCAGATCACTCCGACCATATCGCGGTCGATCTTCTCCAGATCGACGCCCGAGTCCTTGACGGCCTGTTCGGCAGCGACGAGCGCATACTGAGAGTACAGGTCGTACTTGCGCAACTCCTTGCGGTCGAAGAAACTGGCGGCGTCGTAGCCTTTGAGCTCGCAGGCGAATTTCGTTTTGAAGTTGGAAGGGTCGAAATGAGTAATGGGTCCTGCTCCGCTCACACCTTTCTCAAGGTTGGAGAAATATTCCTCAATGCTGTTGCCTAAGGGGTTGATGGTGCCTATCCCCGTTACCACAACTCTTCTTTGTTTCATAGAACTTCGGTCAATTCGTTCGACAAACGCCTGTTTCAAAGGCCTGAAAAATTACTTCTTTTTCTCGCTGATGTAGTTGATTGCGTCGCCTACGGTGGTGATCTTCTCAGCGTCTTCGTCGGGAATCGAGATCTCGAATTCCTTCTCGAACTCCATGATCAGCTCTACGGTGTCGAGCGAGTCGGCCCCGAGGTCGTTGGTGAAGCTTGCGGCGGGAACCACTTCGGCAGCGTCAACGCCGAGCTTGTCGACGATGATGGCTTTTACTTTGTCTGCTATTTCTGACATATCAGTGAGCAATTAGGGTGTTTTTGTTCTTTTCGTTTTTTTAGACTGCAAAGTAAGCTATAATTTTTGAGACTGGAAAATTTTCAGGGGTAAAAAGCGCATTTTTTTGCACAGTTTTTTGAATGTGTGCATAAAACGCCCTACTTTTCGTCCTGTTTAGCGCACACATTGTGCCGTATGGGGCTTTTCGCGTTATTGTTCAATCTCTTTTACGGCCCGGAGGTAGGCACCCGGCATGGAGGCGGAATCGAGGGGCAAAAGCACCCGGTCGCCGACCATATAATGTATGCGGCCGCGGCTGTCGCGGGCGGGTCGGGAGAGCGCCGTGGTGTCGCTCTCGGCGGCCTTCTGCATGAATTTGCCGGCGAACCAGCGGCACTCCTCCACCAGGTTGATGCGGTGATGCTGCTCAAGCCGCATGGAGTGCATGGCGCGGTCGCGGCGGAAACCGGGGCGGCCGAAGCTGACGTGGTAGTCGGAGAAGGTGCCGGTGATGTTCACCCCGAAGTGCCACGGTATGGGCGAGTGGAGCACCGAGATATGGTAATAGAGATTGCCGGCGAAGTCATTCTCTCCCATGAAGGAGAGCTTGTAGCGGTTCAGCTCGAGGATGAAGGGATAGAGTTCGAACTGGTTGTCGTGTATGGTGGCGTGCACGTTGATGTTGCGGATGGCCAGGTCATTGCGGGTGTGGATGAGCAGATAGCGGCAGACATGACGGATGAAGCGGTTCTGACGCACCATCAGGTCGCGCCCCTGCGCCCTGACCTCGGCCGTGAGCGACGGCAGCTCCATAATCATGTCCGGGAAGAGGCGGAAGCTCCCCGCGGCCTCCACCGACACGTTGCCGCTCAGGTTCTTCATCTCGGGCATCATCTCCAGCAGGGTGTGGAAACGCTGAAAGAAGGTGACTACGTTGATGGTGTCAAGTGCCACCGAGCAGCTCACGCCCAGCTTGTCGGCCGAGGCGGCGACATAGGTGGCGTTGGCGTGTGCCGAACCGAAGTCAGTGTGGGCGCGGACGGTGTCGAGTCGGAAGATGCCGTCGCGCAGACTCATGCGCGAGGCCACGTCGAGCACCCGCAGGTTGGTGTATGTACATTCCCTTGCATTCAGGCCGACATCGGCCCGCAGCCAGCGGGGCAGCAGCAACGGCCGGAAGTCGGAGGGTTTCGGTCCGGTGTCGACCGGTGCGGCCGGTGGCACCGGGGTATGCGTATAGGCGGCCCGCAGAAGCTGCCCGGCGCGGCGCGTGCCGGCAACCTGATTGATGTTGACGGTATCTATGTCGAGCTGCAGCTTCACAGAGCAGGGGCGTGCGTGGTTGCCGTGTAAGAGGGAAAAGAAATTGGACACCGCTCCGCTCAGGCGCAGGGCATTGTGTTGCGAGCGGGCCGAGAGGGTGCGCAGGCGCAGAGAGTCGGGCGAGAAGTCGGCGGCGAGGCGGTTTAGGTGTGCCACGGCCGGATAATCCATAGCCAGGAACTTGCCCCCGGCCGCATCCACGCTGCCGCGCGGGCTGAGCAGGGTAAGCCACTGTTCTGCAGTCTTGCGGCCATGCAGGGGGAAGAGGCGCGAGAAGTCGGCGGCGGCGCGGGCGCCCAGAGTTTCAAGCCGCGCGAAGGCCACCGGGTCGGCATAGCGCAGGGAGCTGCCCGAAACGGAGGCGGTGATATGCTGGTTGCGCATGTCGGCCTTCACGCCCAGACGACGCAGCGAAATGTCGGAAGAGTCGGCGGCAAGGGAGCAGGAGGCCGAGGCGGCGAGCACCTGTGCCGTCAGAGGCAGACGTGACCATTGCTCGCCCCGCAGCAGCCCGAGGGGCGTGGAGCCGCTGACCTGCAGCCCCTTGCCGCGCACGTCGTAGCCGGAGCCGCTCACTGCCAGGTCGGCGATGGTGCTTTTCACATTGATTATTGCGTCGGGGCCGGGTCGGGGGGTGCCGATGTCGAGGGTCAGCCCGCGGGCGAGGATGTCGCAGCCGGTAGCCGTCTTAAGGCTCAGGTTACGGACGTCTGCGCGGAGGTCGAGGCGGTGGCTCTTCTGGCCGAATGTCAGCAGGGCATCCCCTCCGTTCAGGCGCAGCCCGGAGCCTTGCGGAGAATAGGAGGCGCCGTGCAGGATGGCGCTCCCAGACACTGGAATCTCGCCCGGACGCCCGGAAGTGAGCAAATCCAGCGGGAAGCGGGTGTCGATGCGGGTGTGGAAGTGACCCTTCAGGCCGAGCCGCCCGAGCATGGGGAGGAGAAAGGGGAGCTTGCCGAAGTCGGCGTCCGCCTCCACGTCGGCGCGGATTTCGGGGCGCGAGAAGAGGCGCGTCACGTCGCCGTGAAGCACAACGTCCACCCCGGCTCCGGCCAGCGAGAGCGAATCTATGTGAAAGCGCGAGGCATCGATATCCTTGCCGTCGAAGATGAGACGGGCCTTCATGCCGACATTATGCACTCGCACCTCTCCGGCGCGCCCCAGGGAGTAGCTGAGCCACGAGTCGGGCACGTGGAAGTCCACTCGGAAGCTGGGCAGAGACTCCGACGAGAACTTATACGGCGCGGTGAGGCGTACGGTGGCCTCCAGAGTGGCGTTGGAACGGATGGACTGCAGGTGGGGGAGCCAGTCGGCCGGCAGGTACTCGAACAGGCGCATCAAGTCGAAGGGGCTGACCGAATAGCGCATGGCCGTAAGGCGCGAGTTGTTTTCGCCCAGCTCCATGCTCAGGTCGACCTGAGAACTGACATTCCCGAGGGATATGTTATACCTGTCGAAATGGACTCGGAAGGGGTGAAAACCGACATCCACTGTTCCGGAAAAGGAGAAGGGGAAGCAGTGCAGCAGGCGCAGTCGCTCCACCGTCAGCCCGAAGTCCCCCGCCAGTTCCAGGCGGTACGAGTCCTTGCGCCGCTCGCGCATGAAGGCGCGGTCGAGGTTTATCCGCGCCGAGGCGAGGGTGGCGGCGCTGTAATAGGTTATGGGCCTCAGCTCGGAGAAGAGAATCTCGCCCGCCTCGAAGCGGGGCATGACGAAAGGCTTGTCCGGGGCCATGGCCGGCAGGATGTTGTAGTTGTTGACCGAGTCGTCGTATGCCACCAGGTTCAGGCGCAGGCCGCTGATGTGCAGGCGCTTCAGGGAGATGCGGTCGTTGATGAGCTTGAGCGGGTTGATGGAGCCGCGCAAGGAGATGAAGGAGGCCAAGGTGTCGCAGTCGGCGGGGAGCTTGGCACGCTGTTCGGGGCTGAGACGGCGCAGGCGGCGGCTGATGATGACGGCGCTGTCGACTTCGAGGTTGAAATGCGGGAAGGTGCTCCAGATGGTAAACGAGATTCGCCTGACCTGAATGTCGGCATCGAGGTAGCGGCCGGCATAGTCGGAGGCTATCTCCGCCAGGCGGCGGGGAGTGAGGTAGAGGTTCAGCGCCACGCACAGCAGCACACATAGAAGCAGCAGGGCGCCGACTGTCCGGGCCAGAGCCTTGAGCAGCCGTTTCCAGAAGGGTCGGCGGGGAGTGTCTGTTTCCATCATAAGGTGCTATTGAGGCTATTTAGCTATGGTAGCTATTTTAGCGGAGTCACCGAGGAGGAGGAGAGCGGATCGGCGGGGGCCTGGCTCCGCTCGTAGACGAAATAGGCGGGCACTATCTTGTGCAGCAGGAGCAGGACCACGCCGTAGCAGGCCAGCAGAACGGCCAGGTCCCAGCGCAGCGGGAAGAGGGCGTGCATGTGGCCGCCACCCAGCTGCAGGCCGAAGATTATCCAGAACAGGGCCTGGACACAAAGGCACAGCGTACACCAGCTGTGCAGGCGCCAGTGCTGCGTGTAGACGCTCCAGACGGTATAGGGCAGACAGAGAATGCTGATATAGGCAAGGTAGTTGCAGGTGGCAGGATGCAGCAGCAGAGCGCCGAGGCTGACGGTGAAGAAGGTCAGCCCTATCTCGCTCCAGTGGAAGAGGCCGAGAAACATTCCCTGGTGGGAGTTGATGACGGTGTTGCAGCCGTGGGGCTGAATCATGGAGCAGATGGCCTCGGCCGATTGGCTGTTGACATTGTTCTGCTTTAGCGTCAGCAGCCACGACACCACTGTGCCGCCAATGTAGCAGGCCGTCAGCAGGGTCATGGACCAGGAGGCGTATATGCGGTTGGACACGAAGAAGAAGGCGCACAAGGCCGCGAGCAGAATCCAGAAAGCGTAGCGTTCGGCCACCAAGGCGGCATGGTGGAAACAGTGCTTGCGCCAGTCGGGCTCGGCGCTGTCCGGGGTGACGGCGGCCGTCAGGGCCTCGCCGCTCCAGCTCTTCAGGAAGTCGGCGGCGGGCGCGGAGGCGTTGCCGTGCGGGGTGATATAGCTGATGCGGTCGGCCGACACGGCGGTGACGATGCGGGGCGAGCCGTCGGCCATGCGCGTCACAAAGGGTGTGCGCAATGCCTCCAGAGACTGCGCGTCGGGGTGCGGGGCCTTGGTCACCTCACGTTTGACGCGGTACTCGTACAGCAAATCCTGAAAGGCCACGAAGCCCAGCTTGGGCGGGTACGACTTATATTGCTGATTGGAGTAGGTGGCCGTGTGGGGGACGCCGAGCATTTTCAGATATGTGGTAAAGAGTGTGGGGCAAGCCATGTGCGTAGTGTTTTTCTTAGTTAAAAACACTGTTGAAGGACAAAAAGTTGGAAGATAATCCCCTGTTCATTTGCACGTTATTATGAAAAGCTGTAACTTTGCATTTAGCGGGGCTGCGGACCCGAATCCTTGCCCCACCGGCCCGAAACCATGAAGAAGATTTGGATAATACGCTGTGTGCTTGCCGCGGCCTTTCTGGTCTGCGCGGTGCTATGCTTCGTGCTCGGCGAGGAGAAGACGCCGGCGGCTCTCGCCGCCACACGGCGGCTTCAGATAGTGCCGATGTACCTTGCGGAAGGGGCCGGCGTGATAGCCGTGTGGCTGCTCATAACGCTGGTGTGGGGACGCATCTACTGCTCCACGGTGTGCCCGGTGGGGACCTTGCAGGACGTGATGCTGCATGTGCGGCGGCGAATCCCGGCGCTCGACAGGCCTTTTCACTACACCCGCCCGCAACGTATGCGGCACCACGTGCTGATTGTCTACGTGGCTTGCCTGGTGCTGGGGCTGGGCGTGATCCCGCTGGTGCTTGAGCCGTGGTTCATGACCGGCAACATGGTGCAGGCGGCGGGGCTGCACGGACACGGGCTGTGGGCGAAGTGCGGCTACTCGGCGCTGTGGGGGGTGATATGGGGAGCGGTGTCGCTGGCGATACTGCTGCCGTGGGCGCTGCTGCGGGGCCGCGAGTTCTGCAACACGGTGTGCCCGCTGGGTACCGTGATGGGGTACCTGAGCCGGCGGAGCGCCTTCCAAATCGTCATCGACGGCGACCGTTGCACCAGCTGCATGCGCTGCCAGGACAACTGCCGTGCGTCGTGCATCAAGGTGGTGAGCCGATACGTGGACAACTCGCGGTGCGTGCGGTGCCTGGAGTGCGTGGCCAAATGCCCGGAACAGGCCATCCGCTACACGCAGGACCGGCAGCGCCCAACCACGCCGCTGTTCACCCGCATCAGGCGCTCCCCCGGCGCCTGAGTGGGCGTCATTCCGTTTTTTATTCCGTTTATATATTTCCGATATCAGGCAGGCGGACGCACCAGGGTGCGTCCCTACAAGTCGAAACTATAATCGATGAGGGGGATGCCGGAAAGGATGCAGATGCGCCTTTATGGCATACCCTCAAACCTTGGGGAGGTCTATGCGGAATGTGGTGCCGCGGCCCGGCTCGGAGCGGAGCACGTAGATGCGGCCGCCGTGGTATTCCTCGATGATGCGCTTGACTAATGTCAGGCCGAGGCCCCAGCCGCGCTTCTTGGTGGTATAGCCGGGGCGGAAGACGGTCTTAAAGTTCTTGCGGGGTATGCCTCGGCCGGTGTCGGAGACTTCCACCCATACCTTCTTGTCGTCGGCGCCGGTGGTGATGTCGATGCGTCCGGCGCCCTCCATGGCGTCGACAGCGTTCTTGGTGAGGTTCTCCATGACCCACTCGAAAAGGGACATGGATAGGTTGACGGGGTAGTCGTCGGGCCCGAAGTCGAGGTTTATGGAGACTTTGCCGCTCACGCGAGAGCGCATGTATTCGAGTGAGCGCGTGATGGCGGCGTTGAGGTATTCGAGCTTCAGCTCAGGCACGGAGCCGATCTTGGAGAATCGGTCGGCGATGGTCGAGAGTCGGCGGACGTCCTTGTCCATTTCGGTGGCGGCCTCCTCGGTGGCGTCGCGGTCCCCCTCCGCCACGCGGAGATAGTCGGTCCAGGCCATCAGGGAGGAGATGGGGGTGCCGAGCTGGTGGGCGGTCTCCTTGCTCAGGCCCACCCATACGCGGTTCTGCTCGGCGCGCTTGGTGTAGACGACGGCGCTGTAGAGGATGAGCACGAGAAGGATCATGACCACGAGCTGGACGTAGGGGTAGTAGCTGAGGCGGCGCAGCAGGATGGAGTCCTCGTAGAAGATGTACTGGACATCGATGCCGACGCGCAGGGGTATGAAATGCTGGTTGGTTGCGGCCACCTGTGCGAGGGGCCGGTCGCCGGCGGCGGAGCTCAGGCGCTTGTCGAGCCAGTGCTGGTTGCGGGGAGAGAGCTGGTCGTAACTGTAGGTGTCGGCCGACACGGGCTCGGGGAACTCGTAGTTGCGGAACTGGAGGATGTGACGGGCGGTGTCGGTGACCATCACGGGGATGGTGTTGTTCTGGGATATGATGCTGAGGAGGAACTCGATGTCCTCGTCGGGCTGTGCGAGGGCGAGCTTCTCGGTGGCCTGCGCCCAGATGTGCATTCGTTCGCGCTCCTGCTTGGCGAGGTCCTTGACCAGTGAGTTGGAGATGAGCACGAAGGCGACGATGGCCCCGACGGCGAGTATGAGGAGGAGCATCCGGCCGAGGCGGCGGTTGTCTATGAGCTTGCGCAGGCGTGTCATGCTTGTGTGTGCTGAAGGATGTATCGGGCCACGGCATCGTCGGCGTGGTGGCCTATAACCTTGTCGGCCAGGGCCCTGACCTGCGGGATGGCGTTTTCGGGGGCGATGGCGACGTCGGCGGAGCGGAGCATGGAGAGGTCGTTGACATTGTCGCCGAAGACGACCGTCCGGTCTACGCCGAGGTCGCGTGCGAGCCGGCGGACGGCGTTGGCCTTGGTGGCGTCGGGGGCGAAGATCTCGAGCGTGCCGAGGCCGCGGCTGATGTTGTTGGGGTCGCCGTCGATGTAGTGGAGGGCGTTGACGCCGGGTGCGACTTTCTCGATTTCGGGGTAGAAGGCCTCGAGGCGCTCCATGGGCTGGAGGGAGTAGAAGAGGACGACGTCGGCGGGGTCCGGGAGGGGTCCGGCCCAGGGGTCGCCGGATTCGGAGATGTCGAACTCGACGCGCTTGTAGGGGGTGTGCTCGCGCCAGGCGATGAACTCTTTCTCGGGTTCTGTCATGGGGCCGACGCGGTAGATGTGTATGAGATTGTCGGTCAGGGTGTAGATGAACGCGGGGTACCGACAGCGTAGCATGGCCTGGATGATGGCCCGGGCAAGGTGTGCGGGGAAGTGGCAGACATGGCTGTAGAGGCCTGTGCGTGGGTTCCAGCGGGCGGCGCCGGTCATGACGATGGCGTCGAGGCGCATGTCGATGCCCTGGAGAATGGCGGAGACGGTGGCGGGGGTGCGGGCGGTGGCGATGGTGAACAGGGCGCCGGCGGCGATGGCTTCGTTGAGCATGCGGCGGCTGACGGGGCTTACCTGCGCCCTGGCATCCATCAGGGTGCCGTCCAGGTCACTGACGTAGAGAGTCTTCATTTTACTTTGTGGCGCTTGCCGGGACGGCCGTCGGGGAGGATATCGGTCCACTCGACGTCGCTGACCTGCTCCTCTACCTGGACGCGGGCGGAAGCGCCGGGGGTGCGGAAGCTGGCGTCGACGTCGGTGTCGCTGCTGTAGGTGCGCACTTCGGTGAAGTGGACGTCCTCGGCGTATTCGGGAGGTATGATGTGCTCCTGGCGCGAACGGGGGCGCCGGCGGCTGGCGCGTTCATAGACCTCCCGGCGGCCAGGCTGCTCGGACTCGGCCTGTGCCTGCTGCCGGCGCGCCTGCTTCTGCATGTGGCGCATCATGCGCCGCGCCACCCACATCTGCACTTTCTCGGGATGGCGGCGAAGCCAGACGACCACCAGGTACGCCACCACCAGCAGTATTATTAATGCGTATCCCATCACTTGCGTATTTTTGCCTGGAGTGCGGCGGAGAGTGCGACGTAGAAGACGATGGTCCACATGAGCCCGGCCACGCCGGCGCAGAGCACGAGCAGCGGGGCGGCGGCGATGAGGGTCCAGCGGTGTGCGTTGCCGCGCCAGCCCCAGGTCCTGAACTTGAGGGTGAACAGGCGCAGGGGGCTGACCATGAGCCATGAGAAGATGAGGAGGCAGGCCAGGGTCAGCCACGTCGGCATCATTCCCATGTCGGTGTACCAGGCGGCGAAGCCGACCCAGAAGATGGCGTTGGCGGGTATGGGGAGGCCTGTGAAGGCGGAGTTGTCCTCGGGCGCTACGTTGAAGCGTGCCAGGCGGAGTGCGCCGCAGACGGCTATGAGGGGCGTGCACCAGGCCAGCCAGGGGGCGCCGCCGTTGAGCAGGATGACCTGGGCGGTGATGACGGCGGGCGCGAGGCCGAAGCTGACGAGGTCGCACAGGGAGTCGAGTTCCTTGCCGAGCGGCGAGTAGGCGCGGAGGGCGCGCGCGGCGAGGCCGTCGCAGAAGTCGGCCACGGCGGCCACGCCGACCAGGATCCACGCCCACTGCAGCGCCGTCAGGCCCCACCAGGGAGCGTTGCCGTGCAGGGCTGCCAGGACGGCGAAAGTGCCCGAGACTACGTTCAGGCACGTGATGGCGTTGGGTATGTTGCGCTTTATGCAGTTCATTTCATCAATCTTTAATGTACAATGTAAAGCATCGTCGGCAATTACTTACCGGTGGCTTGGCCCTGTACATTGCAATTGTCCTTGAGGCGCGCCAGGGGTGTGATGTCGCCGCGTGTGCGGTCGCCGATGCGTACCAGTATAACGCTGTCGAGGGGGAGATAGATGTCGACGCGCGATCCGAACTTGATGAATCCCAGGTGCTGGTCGATGTCGGCCTCTGCTCCCCGGCGAGCGTATGTGACGATGCGTCGTGCCATGGCTCCGGCCACCTGGCGCACCGTCAGGCGGCGTCCGCAGTCGGCGAGGATGCCGATGGTGGAGCGCTCGTTCTCGGTGCTGGCCTTGGGGAGGTACGCCGACAGGAAGCGCCCGGAGTGGTGCTTGACGTACTCGACCTTGCCCTGGGCCGGAAACCAGTTGGCGTGCACATTGAGAGGTGACATGAAGACGCTGACCATGATGGCGCGGGAGTGGAGGTACTCGTTCTCGTCTACTTCCTCGATGGCGACTACCTTGCCGTCGACCGAGGAGATGACCATGCCGTCCCTCTCGCCCTGGTAGTGGCGGGCCGGGCAGCGGAAGAAGTTGAAGACGAAACCATAGACGACGGCGGAGATGGCCGTGCAGATGGGCGCCAGCCAGGTCTGCGGGGGCAGGAAGAGCCAGGCGGGGACGTTGACGGCGACGAGCATGAGCGCCAGGAGCACCAGGATGTTGGTGCCCTCGTGGTGGATCTTGATTTTGATGTGCCTGTGCTTCATGTTCGGCTCTGCGGGTACAATTCGCCGCAAAGATAGCAAAAAATTCTGATATGGCGTTTATATCAGCTTACGCCTTTTGTCTATATGATGGTTAATGTTTTAAATAGCCAGATCCAAAGGAAGATCACTGATATCTTTCAATCTTTTCCCTTCAATTAAAATATTCATGAGTTCAATTGAATCTTCCGCTCCTGTTTGTTTGACCGCTTCAATCAACTCGTAAAGAGCAAAGTGATACAGACAATCTATATCTCCTGTCCCCAAAGCCAATGACGCCAGTCTTGACGGCAACGGCTCACCAGTAATAACTGCAATATGAGGAAGGTGTCCCTTACGATTCCTAATCAGCCCCAATGCTTCTGTCCTGCTGTTTTGAGCTCTGTCGCTCCTCATGGTCCATTTTGCGGAAATGGAAGCATGCAGTATAGGCAGTTTATTATCCCTCAACCTTATGCTGGCATATGTCGATACCTCATCACTGACGATTTTAACCGGAGTGTTTATGAACTCATCGGTTTCCGGTTCCCGAAATATAACAATATCCGGTGCGACCATATAGTCGTTGCCAAGGCTTGAAGCAAGTTTTATGTCACTCCTCGTCAGATTTGAAAGATATTCCAAGTGCTCATACTGTACGAAAGAAGATGTCTTAATCGAATTCCGATTTCCTAATTTTTCCACATGCCATTTGCCCGGTCGCAATTTTTGAAGACATATAAAAGTGTTGACTAAAAAATCAACATTTACTGTCTCGAATTTAGTGCCTGATGTCTGCCCTTGACATTTTTCATGTTCTTCAGCCATCAGCGCACTTGCAATTTTTAACGCAATTTCTTTGGACAGTCTTGACGACTTATCCGCATTACTGGGAATTCCTTTGGCATCAATCGTAAGAATTCCTCTTTCAATAATGTTTCTATGATATTGTTTTCTTGCCTTTTCTATCAATGCATTCATTATATTCGAGTACTTTAATTATTTGTTGACCGACAGCCTTTGCCACAGGTGGAGGAAACGCATTTCCTATCATGCGACATGCCGATGTCTTCTTATTGCCGAAATCCCAATCATCCGGAAATCCTTGAATCCTTGCAAGCATTCTTGGCGTCAACCTCGGCATTCCTTCAAAATCAGGTAGAGGAGCATGGTTCGCCACACCCTTGCCGTCAACCCCCATCTCAGCCCAGGCACGTTTTGCTCTTGTTGGTCCAAGATCAGGCCCTCCGTGCTTTTTGCTTCCACCCACTAATGTGGGAGCAATGTTATTGGCCTTATCCCTCCATTCATTCACGCCATTCCACCCGTTTGCCGCCATCAGGTCATATAAAAGTTCTCCAATCGGCACTATGGCTTGTTCTGATTTTACAGGGAACGTGAAAACATCCTCCAAATCCGTTCTGATACCTACAAACACGACTCTTGGCCGGAGTTGTGATACACCAAAGTCCGATGCATGAAGAAGTTTTACATGCACGTTATAACCCAATGAATTTAACCTATGTATTATCGATTCTCTATAATCATCAAATTTTGAATCAAGAAGACCTCTGACATTCTCAACCATCACAGTTTTAGGCATGATTTCTTTTGCCAGCCGCAATATTTCCGGAAATAAATCTCGTTCATCTTCTTGACCCAACTTTTTGCCCGCTATACTAAACGGTGGGCATGGCACTCCACCTGCCAACAAGTCTATTTCTCCTCTATATTGTTTAGCGCTTACATCACGCACATCTTTGCATTCAACATCCCAGCAAGGTCTGTTTTGTTTCAGACAAGAACAATAGTCCGCTTCATATTCAATCAGTTTTACATGACGAAAACCGGCTTGTTCCAAGCCCAACGCTTGTCCACCGGCTCCAGCACAAATCTCATACGAACTAAACATTTTACAAAGTTAATAATAATTTTGAAAACGCCATATCTAACCAACCATGCCATAAGTTTAAAAGGCGAGCTATAAGTAAGTTCCAAAAATTAGTTTATACTTGTTCGTGAGAGTTTTCAAAATCAGGCTTATGTAATTCTTATCACTTACTGAGGGTCAATAAGCCCAATGGCGCCAATAGGCTGCCTCGCCGCTGCATATTCGCCCTATCCTATCTCGCAAATGCCGAGGAAGCGGGCAGTGTTGGCGGCTATCATGGCAGTGTACTCGGCCGCGGGGATGCCGAGGGCCCGGGCCTGCAAGGCCAGGATCTGCTGTATCGTAAGCCGCGAGTCGTCGGTCTCGGCGAGGATGCGGTCGCGCGGCATGGCTCGCAGGGCGGCGGGGTTGAAGCGCTCGCCGAAGCTGAGCCAGAGTCCGGCGCGCAGGTACATCTGTGCCACGGTGGGCTTGCCGCGGAAGCCGTGGATGGCCCAGGGGCGTGTGGCGGCGAGATCGGTGCGCACGCCGATGATGGTGTCGGCGGCCTTGACGGCGTGTATCACCAGGGGCTTACCGATGGTCTCGGAGATTTCCACCTGGCGCTTGAACTGCAACAGCTGGCGGTAGAGGGGTGCGCCCCGACCGGGGTCGACGCCGCATTCGCCGATGGCGGCTACGCAGGGCCGTGCGGCGAGCTGCCGCACACGGTCGAGGATGGCGTCGGCATCGGGGGAGTCGCTGTGCCAGGGATGCAGACCCAGGGAGCAGGACTGGCCGTCGAGGGGCCGGAAGCCGGGCTGCGGCTCCTCGCTGACGACGCCCTGCGGGTAGGGAGCGGCACGGTGGCTGTGGATGTCGAGTAGCATAGTATCAATCGCTATAATGGTGGTCAAGACACGCCTCACGGCACGGGGTCGTAGCCGCTGCCGCCCCAGGGATGGCAGCGGAGAATGCGGCGCAGGGCGAGCCAGAGGCCACGTAAGGGTCCGTGGCGGCGGATGGCCTCGATGGCGTACTGGCTGCAGGTGGGGGTGAAGCGGCACGAGGACGGCAGCAGCGGCGAGATGCACAGCTGGTAGAGGCGTATGGGCAGAATCAGCAGCCACCCTATGAGACGGCCGAGGGTCTTCATTGGGGGAGTTCGAGCTTGGAGCAGAGGGCGTCGAAGAGCTTGCCCAGGCGCTCGCTGATCTTGGCCTGGGACTCTATCTCGGAGGAGATATACACTACGGCCAGGGATAGTGTGGCGATGTCGGGGCGCTTGCTCACGCGTGCCTCGAAGGCGGGGAGGAGGTGCCGGTAGGCGTCGCGGACGCGTCGGCGCAACAGGACTCGGTCCACGGCCCGGCGCTGCTTGCGCTTGGGGATGGAGACGAGCAGCTGAACCTTGCCGACGGTCACGGAGCTTCCGCGGGGCAGGACGTGCGCCATGTCGTCGGCGCCGGCGGCGCGCCACACCAGCCGCAGCGGGTAGGCGTACTCGCTCTTGCCTTTGGCGAACAGGGGGTCGACAAGGCTCTTGAGCCTGAGACGACAGGGCTTGGGCAGCTTGTACCGCACCGAGGTCTGCTCCATCAGTTCCTGGCGAGTGACTGCACCACCCGGGGGCCGAGGGGCTGGAGCGTCTCGGGCTCGGTGACGACGAGTGTGACGAGCTTGTTGCCGTCGCGCAGCAATGCGTAGGTGACGAGGAGGTCGCCGCGGCGGTCGGTGACCATGTGTCCGTCGAACCCGGCGTCCCTGACTTCCTTGAGCTTGTCGGGGTCGAGACGCAGGGACTTGGCGCCGTTGGCTGCCAGGTCGCGGAGCTTGCGGGCCTTGCCGTCGACTACCATTGCCACGAGGCGGAAGGTGGTGCCGGGGAGCATGGCCTGGTATGTGCCGTTGGCCGGCGGAGTGGACAAGAGCCCGGCGGGGGCGGAGACTTTGTAGGCGCCGAAGTCGAACTGTGAGTCGAGCGCCGGGGCTGCCGGCGTGTCGGCCACGCTGTCGGCGGGGATCTCGGTCTGGGCGCGGCCGGTGACGACGACCGCCACCAGCAGTGCGAGTATGGTGAGTAGTTTCTTCATATCTGTTTCCTTGGTTCTATTCTATAACGTTCCTTGCTCGATAAGGGTTGCGACGCGGTCGATGACGGCGTCCTCGCGGCTCTTCCCGGGGTTGAAGCCCACCTTCATGTTCATGCCGAAGAATCGGCCGAATGTCTGCCAGAATCCCGCGCGGAAGCTGCCCAGGAAGGCTTTTACTATATTGTACGAGGACTGGTTGGTCTCGCGGTTGATGAGCTTGAGGAGGACTTTGCCCTGCCCCTTGGTGAAAGACTTGATGACGGGCTTGTAGCGGTTGAATATGTCCTTCTCCAGGCGCTTGAGGTGCTCCTGACGCTGCCGGGCGTCGGGGATGGTCTGTATATACTCGTAGGTCTCAACCAGGGTAGAGTAGGCGAGCTTGGCGTAGGGGAGGGTCTTGCGGACGTCACGCACGGTGCGCCAGTAGAACTCCTCGTCTTTCTTATTGCGGAACTTGAGGGGGGCGTAGACGTAGAAGTCCTTGAAGACGGTCATGCGCACGGAGTCGCCGTACTTATCCACGAAGTGGTAGTAGCCCTTGTATGGGCTGGGGACGACTTCGGCCTGGCCGTCTTCGTTGATGCGCACCTGCGCGAAGGCCGCGCAGATGGCCGCCAGGGCGAGTATGAGGAGAATGGGGCGTTTCACTTCTACATTAACGGTAAACGTATGCGGGTTGTTTCAGATGAGCGCGAATGGCGTCTCGGGACCCAGCTCCATGCAGGCGTGCAGGATGCTTGCGGTATCGGGGGCCTTGGGCATGCGCTCTGCCTTTAACGCGGCGAAGAGGGTGGGGGCTTCGGTCTTCATGCGGCGGAAGGGCGCAGGGTCGAAGTGGCCGAGCAGGGCGTCGTGGAGGGCGCAGGTGAAGGCGGAAAAGCTGTCGCCGGGGCGGACTGCGCCATATATGCGTTCCAGGGCGGGGACGTAGTGGGCGAAGTATGGCGCGCGGCCGTAGGCGGCGCGGATGGCTCCGAGGTGTGTGCGCGGCCAGTCGGCATGGTCGCTCAGGGTCAGCGCCCGCAGCTGCTGCGGCGTCAGGGTGCGGCGCAGGCGCCGGTAGCCTCCCTCCACGGGCACGGACAGGAACTGGCCGCCGGGCAGCGACAGGCGCGTCAGGGCGTGGCCCTGCGGCTGGCAGGCCTCCCCGGACAGCCACCGGCGGTACCACCCGCAGCTTCCCAGGTAGGGAAAGACCGTCTCCACCTCTTCTTCCATTGTCCTTTCTGCACTTGTAGGGACGCACCGGGATGCGTCCCTGCATTATGGCTCAAATACGTTTTTAACTTGCCGGAAAGCGGTGCTCACTTCCGGTAGAGTTTCTTGTCGGGATTGGCGGAGCGGAAGATGCGGTCCCAGCGGACTTTGCCGTCGCCCCAGCCGCGCTCCTCGTCGAAGGAGACGAGGATGAACATCGGCGAACCGATGACGTGGTCCTCCGGCACGAAGCCCCAGTAGCGGGAGTCGGCGCTCCAGTCGCGGTTGTCGCCCATCATCCAGTAGTAGTCCATGCGGAAGGTGTAGGTGTCGGCTGGCTTGCCGTTGATGTAGATCTGCCCGTTGCGGACATCCACACGGTTGCCCTCGTACGTCTCGATGGCCCGGCGGTAG
>ERZ835051.2540-NODE-2540-length-15961-cov-3.934553_pt1 | contig 15961 bp, 23 predicted proteins | sample MGYA00519575_ERZ835051 | MGnify/ENA primary metagenome ERZ835051 (study PRJEB31850, sample SAMEA3708769) | human gut metagenome | biome: human gut; feature: human-associated habitat; material: faeces | place: China | collected 2014 ... | reverse complement strand
CCGAGTCGGCGACGTAGCCGTTCTGCACCCAGAAGCTCGAGGGCTTGAGGCGGCGCCAGAGCTGGGCGACGGGATCGGGATAGTAGGCGGAGAAGCTCGCGTTGTTGATCATGCGGTCGCGGCCCGGCGCCTCGACCTGGGTCCAGTTTTCCTTGACCTCGATCTTCACGTTGAGGCCTGCGGCCTTGAGCATGGAGGCGACGGCCTGCGTGACGACGAGCTCCTGCGTGTAGTAGCCCGCCTGGATGCGCCAGACGATGGGCTCGCCCCTGTAGCCCGAGGCCTTGACGAGAGCCCTGGCCTTGGCGGGATCGTAGAGTTTTTCGCCCGCCGTGGCGAGATAGAGTTCGCCGAAGGTCTTCGACTGGAAGCTGTCGGCCGTGGAGGTGCGGCCCGCGAAGAGCGCGTTGACGAGAATGTCGCGGTCGATCGCGTGGAGGATGGCCTGACGGAGTTCCTTCGACTGCATGACGGCGGAGGACTTGCAGTCGAAGACGAGGCCGTAGATGTTGTCGATGGCGCCGCCCGTGACGTCGATGCGGCCGTCGGCGGAAAGAGGCTTCACCTGATCTGGCGGGACTTCGGTGATGAGGTCGAATTCGCCCGAGCGAAGGCCCGCGACGCGGGCGGAGAGTTCGGGCACCTCGACGAAGCTCACCTTGGCGGCGGGCGCCGTCTTGCCCCAGTAGCCGTCGAAGCGCGTGAGCTCAAGACGGTTGCCGGTCTTGAAGGAGGCGATCCTGTAGGGACCCGTGCCCACGGGCGCCTTGAGCCACTTCTCCCAGCCGCCCGCAGCCTTCCAGCCGTCCTCGGAGATGATCTCGGAGGTGCGCGCGGAGAAGCGGCGCTCGATCATCGGGTCGGGCGCCTTCATGGTGACGCGAACGGTGAGGGCGTCGACCTTGACCACTTCCTTGAGGTTGCCGAGGAATTCCCAGGCGACGGCGCGGCCCGGCGCCTTTTCGCCCGAGAAGCGCTCGGGCCCGAACGTGAAGACGACGTCATCGGCCGTGAGCGGCGTGCCGTCGTGGAACCTGACGCCGGAGCGCAGCTTGAACTCAACCGTGTCGGGTGAGAGGCGGCGCCACGATTCGGCAAGTCCCGGCTTGAGCTCGCCCGTCTTCTGGTCCGCCTTGAGGAGCGTCTCGAAGACGTTGCCGACATAGCGGTCGATCGCGTTGTTGTTGATGCCCTGCGGCTCGATGATGGTCGGAATCTGCGGCATCGCGATCACCATGTGATCGGCCGAGGCCCAGGCGTTGAGGACGCTGGAACAGAAGAGGGCCGCGAGGGCGGCGGTCTTGCGGATCTTGAACATTTACATTTCCTGCAGCAACGCGCGGGGCTCCGAATGACGAATGAAGGGAGAGTCCCGCGCCGGACTCCGCACGGAGTCCGAAAACAAAGGTCTGAATGCGGTGACGACTCACGCTGAGGCTCCGGCACCGGAGAACACGAACTGAAGGCGCGGGCCGCACGACGTTCGCCGTCGCCGTGAGATTCTGAAGGCCTTGTGCTTCACGAAGACGACACGGACATGACGTTTTGATGACGATGTATGCGGACGGTCGGTTCGCGGATGGACGCGGCGGATGCTCGGGAATAGGGCCGTTCAATCGTTCAAATTGATGTTATCAATATCATGAGGAGTGTTTGTAAAACACTATGTCAATCGGGACAGCCCTTCCGAAAGTCTGGGACAATGAGCGGACAGAGGGGGCGGTGTGCCGCCCCGAACCCTACGAAGTCAAAGGAAGACAGAAATGGAAGACAAGGACGTCATTCTCGAAGCCATGCGCAAGGCGGGCGAACCGCTCAATGCCGGCAAGGTCGCCGAACTTACGGGTCTTGACCGCAAGGCGGTCGACAAGGCCTTTGCGGCGATGAAGAAGACGGGTGAAATCGTCTCGCCGGTCCGCTGCAAGTGGGAGCCGGCTCAGAAATAAGCCGCGCCCTGCACGGGCTTGACTAAAAAAAAGGATGAGGGGCGCCTGTCTTCGGACGGGCGCCCTGACTTTTTGGCGCTCGCGGGCAACTTCGCATGGCCCTGCCCGGAGGAGATGAAAATCCATTCCCGACTCTCATCCATCGATTTTCAGTGAGGGATCGATCCGTACCGTGTGGTGTCCGGAAAAGTCATTCCATGCACGGCATCCTATAATGAAAAAGATTTCGCTAGTTCCCTCCATGAGATCCATGCGATTCGAAAACAACATGCATAGTCGAGCACGCTCCTGCCTGCTGTCACACGCGAGCCATCCTCCGATATCGTCACCTAAAACTTGACTGTTCGAAACCTCAGGTCAATCGGCTGGTCTCCAAAGGCTCCGAAGCACACAGGCCGGGCTTTGCCCGCACCATCCCTTCTTGAGGTATCCCATCATGGTAGTCATCATTGCATTGCTTCACTGCCTTCCGCCCATCCTCGGAGCACTCATCGGAGGAAGAGAGGGACTTGCCACCGGCACGATCATCGGTGTGATTTGCGCCTTTGTCTTCGGCGCATTGGTGTTCACGATTCCGGACCTTCTGGGCGTTGGTCTCGGTTTTGTCATCGGCAAGGTGTTCACCCGCTGAAATTGTCCCTCAACCGTTGCCCGTCTGACTGCCTCCCGTTATCTAACGGGCCGTAAAACCTCTCCATTCATGGGGAGGATATAAGGCCCAAATGGGCATTTGGTCGTAAAGCACGCATTCTTGAAGGAAGTGTGCCATGATGTTCATATGAAGATCACCTGCGCCTTTCAATACGAACTCTACGTTGACGAGACTCGACGTGCGGCCTTGAGCCGAAACGCCGGTTGCCGCAGGTTTGTCTTCAACAAGGCGTTGGGGATCCAAAACGAGCGCAAGTCTAAAGGTGAAAAGCTTCTCACCTACAAGGAGCTCGCCCACGAGTTGGTGCTCTGGAAAAAACAACCCGAGATCGCCTTCCTTCGAGAGGCCATGGCCCAACCGCTCCAGCAAGCTCTGCTCGATCTCGATCGCGCCATCAGCGACAGCTTCCGTCCCAAGAGCGATCCGGCACACAAAGGATGGCCGAAGTTCAAGGCGAAAGACATCGGTGACGGCTTTCGGATTCCGCAATTTGCTCCTGAACACATCGACGATGCCAACGGGCGAGTCAAGCTCCCGAAGATCGGCTGGATTCGATACCGTAGAACGCGTGCCATCGCGTTTGAGTGTGCGAACGGGACGCTCGTTCCCGGTGTCGTGAAACAGATTCACGTCAAGAAGGACTGCGGCCGCTGGTTCGTGATCTTCACGGTTGAGTTCGAAGTCAAGGTCCCCGACATGAAGGCGCTCGATGTTGGAATCGACGTCGGCGTCGTGCATGCCGTCGCGACGAGCGACGGACGATTCTACGATCTCGACACGGCGAAGATTCGCTCGATCGAGAAACGCATTGCGGGCTTGAAACGCAAGCTTTCGCTCAACCAGGAGTCGCGAAAGAAACTCGCGAAGTTGGGACTGGCGGAGCCTTTTGACAAGAAGCAGCCGAGTCGCAAGCGCCGTCAGCTCAAGGAGAGGATTCAAAACCTATACCGAAAGATTCGTTGCATTCGACAGGATTTCCACAGGAAGACGGCGCATGCGCTCGCGCAGGAGTACGGCTGCGTGTACGTCGAGGACCTGAAGGTGAAGAACATGACGGCGTCCGTCAAGGGCACCGTTGAGAACCCCGGCAAAAATGTGAAGCAGAAAAGCGGGCTCAACCGCGCCATCCTGCGCACGGGGTTCTACAGTCTTCGCCAAACAATCGAATGGCAACTTCTGAAAGTGGGTGGTGTGATGATTCCCGTCGATCCGAGAGGGACGAGCATCACCTGCCCGCACTGTCAGACCAGGGACAAACGCAACCGCCCGACTCAGGCGATTTTCAAGTGCGTCAACGAAAGTTGCGGCTTTAAAGCGAATGCCGACGTGGTGGGCGCCCTGAACGTGTTGAGGAAGGGCCGGACAGGCCCGAGTGCACACAACAAAAAGCACATCGCCCATGTAGTGAGTATTGGGGAGCAAGGCTTTCGGGCGGAGGACTCGATGCCATCAATGGGAGCCATCCTCAAGCCACGCGATCGCGTGGCCCAAGGAATCCCCGCCCTTTAGGACGGAGGAGGAAGTCAACCGCCGAATCGCCGCCAGGAGAGGCGTTCGGAGAAGGGGTTCTCGCGTCCGAGGACGCCGTCGGAGACGACGTCCGCCACGGCCGTGCAGAAGTCGGCGCCGTGGATGCCGCCCGCAATGCTCAGGTGCAGCCCCGGCATGCCGGAGGCGCCTGCGACGGGCAGGCCGTCGGGGCTCGAGAGCACGGTGTGCGAGAGATAGCGCCCCTGAGACCAGTCGGTGGCGGCGGGGAAGAGCTTCACGCCCATTTCCCAGAGCGCCTTGTACTCCTTGTCGACGGGGCAGTGCTCCTGGGCGCCGAGATGCCAGCGGCCCATGATGCGCACGAACGTGTCGAGCGGCAGTGCGATGCGTCCCTCGGGCGTCCTCACGGCATGGCGCATCACGCAGGCGTCGCCCGAGAGGCTCACGTTGAGCACGGAGCGGGTGACGGGCGCAAGCGGCACGCCGCCGTAGGCATGTTCGGGAAGAATTTCAAGGGCGCCCGTGCCGCAGGCGACGACGACGGCGTCGGTCCTGACGGGCTCGTCCGCCGCCACGCCGCAGATGCGGCCGTTGTCGGAGATGAGGCCCGTCGCCTTCCTGCTGCAGAGGATCTTCACTCCCGCTTCGGCGAGGTGTTCCCTGAGCTGCTTGGCGTAGTAGCTCACGGACCAGGTGGTCGCGCGCGAGAATGAGAAGCTCCCGACGTCCGTGGCCGCATAGAGCGAGGGCTCGATGGCGGTGACGTCCTCAAGCGTCGCGGGGGACGCTTCGCCGGCCTCGGGCGAGACGATGATCGTGCCCGCGCTTTCCTGAAGAATGAAGCCGTGCTCCTGCGCCTCGGCCCTGAGCATCGACGTCGAGGCCTCGGAGAGCTCCGCGGCGAGCGCGTCCCTCGCCTCGCATCGCGCGGGCTCGCGGCATGCGGTCATGGCGGAGATGAAGCTCGGGTGGCGAACGGCCGCGCCGCTGCCGTAGACGAGTTCCGAGGTGTTCGAGGCGAGCGCCTTGAGGCGCGCAAGACGTCCTGCCGGACGTGCGATCGGCGCGGGTGCGGGGTCGCCGAGAACGGCGCCCGCACAGTAGCTCGCGCCCTGGCAGGGCGCGCGCTGGGCTTCGATGACGGTGACGTCGGCACCTTTTCTGACGAGGGACAGGGCGGTCTGCAGGCCCGTGAGGCCCGCTCCAACGACTGCGGCGTGCATGTACTGGTATTTTTTTGGGGAAAAAAGGAATCGGTCATTGTAGCCCAGTCCGCCGGCATGGGCCTCCCCCGCACGTACGGCTGGCATATACTGAAGGAACCGCTTTTTTCCGGAACATCCGCCATGACCAAACATACGACCGCCGAGTGCCCCTATCCGAAGCTTGAGGCTCCCGTTCCCCGCGCCGAGCGAGAGAACGATCCGCTCACCGAAACGTCCGTCGCCGAGCGCGTGCTCCTCGACGGCCGCTTCATCAAGGTGGTCGAGGAGGACGTCGTCCTTCCCGACGGACGTCCGAGCCGCCGCTTCGGCCTGCGCCACGGCGGCGCGGCCGGCATGATCGCCCTGGGGGCTGACGGCACGATCGTCCTCGAACGCCAGTGGCGCCATCCGCTGCGCAGGGCCTTCTGGGAGATTCCTGCGGGCAAGCTCGATCAGGGCGAGGCCGAGCTCGACTGCGCGAAGCGCGAGCTCGTCGAGGAGTGCGGCATTCACGCAGCGCGCTGGACGCGACTCGGCGAACTCAACAACGCGATCGGTTATTCCAATGAACGCATCGTCGTGTTTCTGGCCGAGGACCTCTCCTGGGGCACGCAGGCCCTTGACGAGGGCGAGCATCTCGAGGTTGTCCGCGTCGATCTGAAGGAGGCGCTCGACATGTGCGCCGACGGCCGCATCACGGACGTCAAGACCATCGTCGGCCTCTTCTGGCTCGAACGCCTTCTCGCCTCGCGCAGCGCCTGAGGCGCACGGTCCGCAGGGCTCGGGTGTTTGGCAATTCGACGGGCTCTGTGGTAAGATTCCAAAACTCTCGAAGCGGGTGTCGTATAACGGCTATTACCCCAGCCTTCCAAGCTGGAGACGAGGGTTCGACTCCCTTCACCCGCTCCATGAAAATCGCCTCGCAGGCAGTCGGCCCGCGGGGCTTTTTTGTTTTCTGCGCTCTTGTCGGGAGATCAAGAGCGCCGTCGGTTGCGGAAGAGTTTGAGCTTCGCAGTCAGCCTCAGAACGCCGTCATGGGCGGAGGATTGGATCGTGTTCTGCAGATGCGTGCCACACCTGAGTGGAAAGCCGCACGAGCCATGCCGAAGGGCAGGGAAAGGACAAAAGCTTTCCGCGATACTCGTGTGCGGTTCCGCTTGACGAATACGACTTGTTGGTGAAAGTCGTATCGACAAAGAAGCTCAAGCCTACGCAGCACGATCTGCTGACGGGGCAATTCGTCAAGCACGAACTTTGGGAGCGACGCGCCGTGGCGGCTTGGCTTAACCTGTTGTACGCAGGTCTTGACAAACAAACCTACGCCCCGGAACAAGGCTCGGCTATATCGAAACTCTCCCGATTCATCGACGAGGTTTGGCTGCCTGACGAATGGCGCCCGTGCCGTGGTGGCAATTGAAAAGCTGTCGCCATGTTGCGGCAGCTGCAGGATCAAATTGGTGGATGGTGGAGAGCCGCCCATTCGCGAACGTGACACGCGTAAAAAATGGAAATGATGACAAACCGTTCATCACCCTCTATGATGAAAACTAAGGAGCAGGTGCATCGCCAAACAATCAGATCAGCTCATGAAGAGATACGGGTGCGACGCAGATCTCGGTGTGGTGATGAGGGCTTGGTTCCTGCGAATCTTTCATGATGCGACTTCGGGCCGCAAGGGTTTTTGCGTGCTTTGCTCTCATCTTTTTCATGAAAAAAAAACAGGGCTCGGAACTTAGTCCAGAGCCCTGTTCAGAAACTGGCGGAGAAGGGGTCTGTCGAACCCCGTTAGACATCTCCTAGACATCCCCTAGACATCCCTTAGACATTTCCCCGTTGAGCCGTGGGTTTTCGCCCGTTTTCGGTTAGCATGATGGGACAGAGTTAGACATCTGTTAGACATCTTCTAGACATTTTCTAGACAGACAAAATTGGGGCAAAATTGGGGCAAACATAGGAGCCAGTCATGCAAGTCACCGCCAGAAACATCGGGAGCCTCCCAGTGGGGACTCACCGAGCAGAACGTTGCCTATATTTAAGAAAGCGAGAGGGTCACGCGCCGACGTGGGTCTTCCGCTACACGGTCTCGGGAAAGCAGAAGGACGTGGTGATCGGGACGGCGGACGCCGTGACGATTGCTCAGGCAAAGGAAACCGCCGCACGCTTTCGCACGATGATTGCCGACGGGGTCGACCCGCTTGCCGCGAAGCAGGAGCGGCGGGAGAGGATGAAGAACGCGGGCGCGGAGGTTGACCGCCCGTTCACCTTCGCCGACCTCGTTGCCGAGGCCCTGCCCGTCATCGTGCAGAGCAAGGCGTGGCGAAATCAGAAACACGCTGCACAATGGCAATCGACCCTCGAGCAGTACGCCCTCCCTGTACTGGGTAAGCTGTCGGTCGAGGACGTGAGCCGAGACGACATCCTTGAAGTACTCGTGCCGATTTGGAGAACGAAGCCGGAGACTGCTAGCAGATTGCGCGGCAGGCTTGAGGCCGTCTTCGCCTACGCCATAGTCATAGGAAAGCGAAGCGGAGGGAATCCCGCCCTGTGGCGCGGGAACCTTGAGATGTTCCTGCCGCCGATTGCCAAGGTGAAAAAGGAAAGTCACCACGAGGCGCTCACGTTCGACCAGGCTCGCGCGCTTTTCGATGAGTGGCGACCGCCCACGTCGATCACGGCCTGCGCGATTCTGTTTGGGGCGCTGACCGCGTCCCGCGTCGGGGAATTCGTGCCCGCGAAGTGGGAGGAGATCGACCTGCACAGGGAGGTCTGGCACTGCCCGCCCGAGCGACGAAAGGACGGGAAGAAATACCCGCACCGCGTCCCGCTGTGCCGGCAGCTCGTTTCCATGCTGAAGATGCTCCCGCACGATTCCCCGTATGTGTTCGCCGGCAAAGGCGGCTCGCACATCTCGAAGGAGACGCCCCGCGTGGTTCTCCAGAAGAAGCTCGGGCACGGGACAATGCACGGCTTTCGCTCGACATTCCGTGACTGGTGCGCGGAGAACGGGAAGGACCCGATTGTTGCCGAGAAAAGCCTGATGCACGCTACTGGGAGTGCCGTGGTTCAGGCGTATCAACGCTCCGACCTCCTAGACGCTCGCAGGGTTCTGATGCAGGAATGGGCGGACGCCGTGTACCCGGAGCAGGTTTGACGGGCAAAGAAAAAGCCCGTCACCGTGGTGCGGTGGCGGGCTGTGGGTTGCCGATTGTCTGCGTTAGGGTGTGGCCTCGCGGAGCTTGAGCGCCTTCGCGCACTTCGTCGCGTACTGGTCCGCGGCGAGCCATTGGTCGATGATGTCCTTGCGCCAAAACAGGCCGCCGGGGAAGCGCTTGCCCTGAGGGATGATGCGCTTCGCGATCCAACGGTCTACGGTGCGCGGAGACTTCCCGCCAAGGTACTCGCCGACCTCTTTTTTGCTTAACCACCCGTCCATTGAAATACCTCCCGTTCTTTTGCCATTCTCACCTGTGCGATCGCCTCCGCGATCAGTTCGGCCTTGCTCATGATTTGTGCCTTGTACGCCGCGAGGGCACGCTCGGCTCGGTCGAATTCCTCGCGGTCGATCATGTCGATCACGGCGACCATCGTTTCCTTTTCGTGCAGATCCTTCTCTGCCAGTTGACTGACCCGTGCCACTGCCGCCTGCATCTCGCCGTCATCCCGCACCGGGGCGGCGGGCGTGGCCAGAGCGTCGAACCAGTTTGGCGCAGCACCTTCCAGGATTTGCCGCACCTGCTTCTCGCGTGCGACCTCTCTGTGCAGGTGCGCCTGCCCGGTGCTGTGATCGGTCATGCTCAGGTAGGGGATCGAGTTGAAAACCCGCACGTAGATCGGAGCGAATCGTTCCTTCAGTGTGCGGATGTTGCTCGTGATGAATCCCGTGTGTACGTTCACCTGCGCGGCAATTTGAGCTGTGGAAAATTCCTGCTTCGCGTGCCTGCGGAGGAAGCTCGCGATTTTGTACAGCATGATTTCGCGTTCATCGTCAAGCATGAGCGTCTCCTGCGCAGACGATTGCGTCGAACCAGTTCGGGGACGGGGCAGCCATAATGCGAATCTTTTCGGCCTGCATCCTTCCCTTTTCGATGCGCTCGACGCGCATACTCTTTTCCTCTTCTGCTTCGCGCTTCGCCTCTTCGTCGAAGCGCTTGAAGCGAACGAGGTTGTCAGCACCGGGCAGGGTGGCGAAGAAGAAGAGGTTGTACAAAGGTTCGCCGTTGGTCACGGCAGTCGCGTCGAGCGGGTGAGTGATGTCGTCCACATCGGCGAGGACGTGTATGTCCTTGCGCGTCAGGTCGGGTTTGTTGGGGTAGCCTTCGACCGGGTTGAACCCCTCGAACCAGTAGCGACCAGGTTCATGCGGGTAGTGGTCGATTAGCCAGTTCCACCCCTTATCGGAATACTTTTTCATCATGTCCTCTTCATGTGATGAGACCGCCGTCCCCTCCTCTCCTCGCAGGAAGTGGCGGCGGCCTCGGTCAAGGTGTCGGCCTGTGGGTTACTCGCCTTCTCGAAGTTCGTCGAGCAGGTCACGCAGGTGCAGTAGTTCCCGCGCCATCATCACGTCTCGCAACATGGGATCGTAAGCCTCGTCGAAACGTCGCTCATCGGTGTCGGCCTTGATCGCTTCTGCCGCTCCGACCAGTTGCTCGGAGACGTAATCCATGTTTTGCAGAATTTCCTCTTCATTCATTTTCATGCTCCGGTTGCCCCGTAACCGCCCGCGCCGCGCGCAGTCTTCTTTTCTTGGATGAAGTCCAAAGCGACGATTGCCATGCGTCTGTATTCTCTTTCAGGCCTCATTCGTCCTCCTCCTTCTGTTTGACGAAGTACTCAGTCGGGAAGAGCGTTGGCGCGATTTTTCCCTTGACAGGGACGTGGAGGAGGTAGAAGCCGCAAAGCGTACCTTTTGCGTGATACATGAACGCTCGTCCATCGCATTCCGCTTCTGCCTCACGGATCGCTTTTTGTGTTGTGCCCATCATGCAAGCGACCCGCTTTCGGATGTCCCCTTTCATCTCGACTGGCATTTCTCGTCCTCCTTTTCCATCTGGATGCGGATCGAGCGATAGTCCTTCAGCGCTCCGACGAAATAGGACAGGTCGCGGATAACCGAGTCGACTTCCTCCATGGTCGGAGGAGTTTGACCTTTCCAGCCCTCTTTTCCTGCAGTCGCGTACCTCTGGATGAAGCCCAAAGCGACGATTGCCATGCGTCTGTATTCTCTTTCAGGTCTCATTCCTCGTCCTCCTCAACCTTTTCGACCATGTCGGGCGTTATCACTAACGCGTGGAGCGGGCCCTCCTTTTTGCAGAACCAAAGAGTGATCTGCATCAGAAACTCGAGGTCGGAACAGATGCGCTTGTAGTTAAGCGCAAGCTGCTTGGAGAAGTCTCCGTCGCTAAGCTCGTCGAGCTTCTTCTGTAGCTCGCGGTCTTTCAGCCTGTATTTCATTGCTTATCCCCTTTCTTTTCAATTTGTTCGGGGTTGATCCCCCAATGCTCATAGGCTTCATACGGTAGGCACGATACGGTTTGACCTCCGCCAGTTCTGTAGCAAATCACGCGGTTTTCTTTGTCCACGGCGTAGCTTGTGCGCGCCGTTCGCACGCCGTCATCGTCACACCCTGCCAGAAGCAGGGCGGTAATAAATAGCGGAATGATCTTTTTCATTGCTTGTTTGCTCCTTGTTCTGCCATTCCGAAGGCGATGTCCTCGATCATTGAGCGCTTGGCCGGGGGAATTATCACGGCCTTGGTCTCGGTCTTCTTCTCGGCTTTCTTCTCGGAGTTGTACGCACGGTACTCGTCAAGGGCGACTGCGGGATCTTTGTACTTGGGATCGCTCAGGCTCACGAGAGTGTTCCAATCGTCCGTGACGGACAAAATCCCCGCGTCGACGAGCTTTGACACTGTGATCTTGAACGACGCGGCAATTTGCGTCCTTATCCCGAGCGCGTCGAGCAGCGAAGACATACGCAGCGGGCCTTTTTCGCCGAGGAGTTCGAGGGCTTTGTCTGCCCTCACTCCGATGTATGGCTTACCGCTCATCGGATACTCACGCTCTCGCGTGCCTCCAGGTGGCATCCGGGGACTTCGACGCCGTCGAGCAGTGCCTGCTTGATGGCGATCTTGTTCGGGCTTACGGTCGTCTTGACGGTCGTGTAGGCCTCGGGGAGGTCGGCACCTTCGGCGATCTCTACGGCCTTCGTCGTGCGGATGCTCACAGTCACGCGGCCAGTCTTGACCTTGCCAGTCGCGTGGAGTGCGTCCAGAAGCATCGACTTGAGGTAGTCGGAGCGCTTCTGCATGGACTTGACGCGGGCGATCATGCGGTCGGCTTCGTCCTTGGCGGCCTTGGCCTCGGCATCGAGCTCGCGGAGGTAGAGCGCGGTGGCCTCGATCTTTTCGGAGGCTTCGGCTTCGACGGCGTGGAGGTTGTCCGCATTGAGGATTTCGCCAGTCTCCTCGTCGACGACGATGTCATCCAGCGCAAAGCGAAGCGCCGGAGCGATTTCGTAGAGTTTCATTTTACGTACCTATGAAAAAGCCCTGCCGGTTAGGGCAGGGCCGATGTGAAAATTGGGTGTGGCTGTTACTGAGCAGTCAGGGCACGGTAGCAGGACAGTTGCCTCACGCTATAGCCGTGGCGATCGAGCATGTCCTCGATGGAACCGAGGTTCATGCTTGTCACGGCTTCGTAGAAGCGGGGCGCGAGAGGCGACTGGAGGAGCCGCATCAGGTTGAGGACGGTCTCGAGGTCTTCGCGGAAGAGATATCTCCAGTAGTAGACGAAGGTCCTCAGGTTCTCGGCCTCACGCGCGGAGAGGACGATCGAGCCCGCGGGAATGGGGTGCAGGCCACAGTGAGGGCAGCCGCCATCATCGGGGCGCGTGGTGTGCGGCACCTCGGGAACGTCGAGCTCAACATCTTTGATGAATTCGAGGCAGTCGGCAAGCTTGGTGCGCGGCAGTTGGTCGTATCGTGCGATCTGGTAGTGTGCCTTGATGGCGCGGTAGATCGTCTGGTAGTTGGCCGCGGTCTTCTTAGCGCGGGCGGCAACGGCGACTTGGATGGCTCGCTGTTCGGCGGGCGTGATTGTTTCCTGTGCTTCGTAGCGTCCAGTCTTGCGGATCGCGGGCAGAACTTCGGACGTGACCCAGCGCTTGAAGCGCTTGGCGGATTCGAGCTTGGAGCCGAAGATCAGGGCGTAGAGGCCGGACTCGTTGACGCAGTTGACGACCTGGCGACCGCCAGCGGTTTCGATTTCGGACTTGATGATGTCTTCGGGGTCGACGTGCTGTTTGATCGCGTTTGTCTTGTCTTTGTATCCGAGAGCACCAGCGGCATCAACGGCGACAAAGAGCGGGAGGTCAGGCGTGCCGAGGGCACGGACTTGAGCGTTCTCGAATGAGAAAACGGAAGGGATAGACATAGCTTGTCTCCATTCTGAGGTTGTTGACCTCGTTCCATCCGCCAAGATGGAGGGCGAGGGCTTGCGGGTTGGCGGACCGGCAGAATGGACCCGGCGCACCTTTCGGTGCCCCGCAAGCCCTACCCATAAAAAGGAGACTTGCAGGGGGGTGGTGAAACGCCACCCCCTTTTTTTGGGTGAGGTGGTGAAACGCAACCCCGTCACGCATAGCCAACAAAAAAGCCGCTCGATGAACGGTCGGCGGCTATGCGCCACTCTGTTCGGGCCGCCAAGCCCGCGTCGCACCATTGCGGTGTCGACACAGGAAGCATACCCGAAACACAGGCGCGTTGTCAAAAAGCAGGGCGATGACCTTGACAAGTCTGGGTGCTGCGGTTACGATCTAAGTGCGGGTAGTCAAGGCTACGCCGTATACTCTGCGTGCTCGAATTAACGTTTAAGCGATCTTTCAAGATAGCCGACCGCAGGGGGAAAAGCCGCAGTTTGCGGCTTTTCTTTTGTCTGCTACTTGTTATTTCCCATCAGAATATGGACATATATGTTTATTCCGACGAGTCTGGCGTCTTTGATAGACATCACAATGACTATTTTGTGTTCGGTGGCCTTGTTGCGTTCTCGTATTCTGAAGCAGATGAAGCCACCAGGCGTTACCAACACGCTGAAAAACTAATCAAGACAAAAGAAGGACTTGCTAATGACGATGAAGCAAAAGCGTGTTTTCTGTCAAACGGCGGCAAGTCCAAGTTGTTCCGTTCTTTGAATAAATTTCATAAGTTCGGCGTTGTCATTCACCAAAATCGTGTGAATCCCAACATTTTTAACAATAAGAAGACAAAGCAACGATATCTTGATTACGCATTCAAGATTGCAGCCAGAAGAAAATTTGAGGCCTTGATCAAGGCGGGAGTGATCGATCCTCACAACGTTAGCAAAATCCGATTTTATGCGGATGAGCATGCGACTGCGACAGATGGCCGTTATGAGCTCAGAGAAGCGTTGGAGCAAGAGTTTAAGATTGGGACGTTCAACTGGAAGTGGAGCGTCTTCCACGAGCCAATTTTCCCAAATCTTCAAAGTGTAGAGTTGCATTTTTGCGATTCAAAGAGCCTAGCTTTAATTCGAGCTGCGGACATTATTGCGAATAGGATTTATTTTTGCGCGACATCGAGAGATTTGAATTCTTTAAGAGGAAGAAAAGAATTCGAATTGATCGAACTCCCGTGATGGCCTAAAAAGCCCCCGGCAGTGCCGAGGGCTTGAGTTATTCGAAAAAATCGAATGACTGATCAATTTGACAGCGTTGTCAAGATGGTTAGAAGGGTACGTCGGAGTCGTATGCCGGCTCGGGTGCGCGTCGCTGTGCGGCGGGCTTACGATCCGCTGGCTTCGCCTCACGGTCTTCCTTCTGACGGATTAACTGGAGCTGATCGGCGATGATCTCAGTGGTCCAGCGCTCGATCCCTTGCTTGTCCTCGTACTTTCGCGTGCGCAGGCGGCCTTCGATGTAGATCGGATCGCCCTTTCGAACGTACTGGCTGATGATCTCGGCGAGGCGGCCGAAAGCGGAGACGCGGTGCCACTCCGTTTCAGACTGAGCCTCACCGGCCTTGTCTCGCCACTTGCGAGTCGTTGCGATAGAGAGGGCGGCGACGGTGAAGTTTCCTTCGCGAATCTCGGGATCCTGACCGACGTTGCCGAGGATGATTACCTTGTTAACGGATGCCATTGTTTCTCCTTAGTGAGATATTGATGCGGCCTCGGCGTCGGCATTTGCCGCCGTGGTCTTGAGTTCTTCGTGAAGGCCAGAGCTCACCATCGCTTTTCTCTGGTCGGGGGTGATACCTTCAAAGAAGGCCCTGTACGCCTCCATGCCTGAGTCCGCCGCGCACCGTGCCGAAGCGATGATGTCTTCGGCCAGGAAGGGGGGCGGCTCTTCGGGGCTTGCGTCCTTGTCGGTGTCCGGCTGGCCCTCGACGGGGATGCAGAAGAGTTGAAACATCAAGCTCTTGTATGCGTAGCTCATGGCCTTGCCAGATGCCTTGTCGCCGTTGTCCATGCCTTCGCCTAGCGTGACTACCTCGACGTATGAGCCATCCTTTGCGCACGTTACGCGGTAGGTGATGTGTAGACGGATGAGACGCATCTTGCCGCTGACCGCTTCGGGCTCCTTGTCCATGCGAACAGGGGCGATGTAGAGGTGATGCTTCGCGAGGAGAGGGGAGAGGGCTGCGTACACTGAGTCGATGCCGCGATACTTGTAGTTGCCGCCGCCGCTCACCGTGGCATCCTTGCCGATACCCTGTTCGCGCAGAGCGTCGGCCACAGCAACGATTGACGCGTGTACCTGCGGCACGGAGTTTTGGTCTGTCATGATGTTTTGTCCTCAGAAAGGGATTTCGTCGTCGCCGATGGCGTAGAAGTCTTCAAGCGACTTGTCGAAGATCGGCTCGGGACGCTGTGCTCGTTCGCCGAACCACTGGTCGCGTTCGAATTCGTCGCGGCTGCCGTACTCGGGGTACGGGTCGGCGGGGTCGTCTTCAGGCTCGGGCATCGGAAGCTCGAGCGGCTCAAGTGAAGTGATCGTCATGCTTACTCCTTTGGGCATTCAAAGCCCGGTTCGGGGTCGAGGATGCAGTCGACGCGATACGCGATCATCTCCGTCGCGTCGAAGAGCGCGTCATCGAGCTCGTCGGTGATGGTGCCGATGCTCTTCGCGACCTCTCTTGCCGAGCTTGCGTTCTTCAGTCTCGTGAGCGCTCCAATGAGCCCGAGTGAAGCTTCGGGATTTGCGAGATACGCCGCAAGCACTTCTTCTTGCCAGTTTGTGACATAGCTTTTGCAGAGCTCGTCGATGTCGGCGTTCGGCGTCTGCTCCGCCTGGTGCGCGATCTGTCGCGCGATTCCTGTCAAAGTCTTCATTCGTTACTCCATGCTCCAGTGATGAGCGCACCAGCGATGACGGCTAGCGCACCGAAGAAGGTGATGAGCGTCCAGACGCGTCCGGGCCGCTCGCATGAAAAAGGCTCGACGTTCTGCCGAGCCTGCTTTGCTGCGCGCCGCTGCTCGAGCGGTCGCTTTCGAGTAATTCGTTTCATGTCGAAATCCTGGGGGATGTGGTCGATGATTCGAACCGGGTCTGAGAAGCTCATTCGAGCACCTCGCCCTCGCCTTCGTTCTCTTCGTTTTCTTTCTGTGTTCATATAAAATGGATTAAGTGGTACATGCGGCAATAAT
>ERZ835051.2531-NODE-2531-length-16029-cov-5.690372_pt1 | contig 16029 bp, 18 predicted proteins | sample MGYA00519575_ERZ835051 | MGnify/ENA primary metagenome ERZ835051 (study PRJEB31850, sample SAMEA3708769) | human gut metagenome | biome: human gut; feature: human-associated habitat; material: faeces | place: China | collected 2014 ... | reverse complement strand
TCAGGCGCTGTGCTTTCGGTCGTGCCAACGCCGCCCGCGCCGGAATTTTCGGTATTCGCATTATCACCGCTGCCCGCGCCGGAATTTTCGGTGTTCGTATTATCATTACTTCCCGCGCCGGGCTGTTCGGTGTTCGTATTGCCGCCGCTGCCCGCGCCGAGAACAGCCGCCGCCAGCTGCACAGCTTTGCCTGTCTGCTTACATACCTGGCCGAGCTGCTGGACGCACAGGCGCTCACCGGACCGGAGCTATTACGCCGCGCAGCGCAGGACCCGGCGTTTGCCGTTTTTTGTCCCGCACCGGGGGAGAGCCTGTCCGCGCTGACACCGCCTGCCTGTATGCCGGACGCACTGCGGCAGGAGGTGCAGTCGAGCCTTTCCGCCGCCGAGGAGGCCCCGCGCCTGACGGCCTGTGCCGCGCTGCACCGCCTGGCTTCGCGCTGTGAGGCGCAGTCTGCGGAGGCCGCGGAGCACTGCCGCACGGCTCGGCGGCTATGGCCGCGGCTGGGGGGCTGTCTCGGCGCAATGGCCGCCATTTTGCTGTGGTAAGGAGTGGCCCCTATGGACATCGACCTTGTTTTTAAAATTGCCGCCACCGGCATCATCGTGGCCGTTCTGAATCAGCTGCTCATCCGCTCCGGGCGGGAGGATCAGGCCATGATGACCACGCTAGCGGGGCTGATCGTCGTGCTGTCGATGCTGGTACGGCAGATCAGTGACCTGTTTGTGCTGATCAAAGCCTTGTTTGAGCTATGAGCTATGATGCTGTTGTGCAAGCTGGCCGCCGCGGTGCTTGTGGCGGCTGTGTTGACCCTGCTCCTGAAAAAGGACCAGCCCGCGTTCGCGTTCCTCGTCTCGGTCTGCACCGCCGCGGGGCTGCTGGCCATCGTTGTGCGGCAGGTCCAGCCGCTGCTCGACTGGCTGCGCACGCTGGACGGGTATTTTCAGGGGCAGAGCCCGGCAGTGCTTTTGCAGGTGCTGGGCATTGCGCTGGTGGCGCAGCTTGCCGCCGATACCTGCAAGGAGGCCGGGCTTTCCGCGGCGGCTACCGCCATCGAGCTCTGCGGCAGGGTGCTGGCGCTGTTGCAGGCGCTGCCGCTGCTGCAATCGCTGCTCGGCTCATTTGCGGCCTATTTGCAGTAGTGCTTTTGTTGGCCGTACCGCCGCCTGTGTTTGCGGACGAGCTGTCCGGCGAATTGCCCAAAAGCACTCGGGACATCTTGGACGAAGGCGGCACTGACCTATCCGACGCCGCCCGCTGGCGCTTTTCCGATTTATGTGACACCGTCGGTGCCTGGGCCGCCGAGGGTTTGCAGCCCGCACTGCACCTTGCGGCGCAGTCCGCCGGGTATCTGCTGCTGGCGGGGCTGCTGGGCCTGCTGGCCGGGGACCCGTACCGCGCCTATGTGGAGATCCTCGCGGTGCTCGGCTTTGGCACGCTGAGCCTTTCCGCTGCCATGCAGCTGACCGAGCTTGTCGCCGCGACGGCGCAGGACTGCCGCACCTATCTGACTGCCTTTGTGCCGGTGTTCAGCGGCCTGGCCGCCGCAGGTGGGCAGACGTCAGGGGCGCTTGTCTACAGCGGCATGTTTTTTGCCATGTCCGGGTTTCTTTCAGCCGTCATCCAAAAGCTGCTTCTGCCTGTCATGCAGCTGTATTTCTGCTTTGCGGTCTCGGCCTGCCTGTGGGACAACCCCGGCATGGGGGATGCCGCCGCGCTGTTTTCCCGCTGCCTGCATTGGCTGCTCAAGGGCTGCGGGGCGCTGTTCAGCCTTGTGCTGGGGCTGCAAAGCGCACTGGCGGCCACGGCGGACAGTGCGGCCCTGCGGACCGGCAAGGGGGTATTGCAGGGTGTCATTCCCGTTGTCGGGGACGCCGCAGCCGCAGCGCTGACGGGCGCTGCCGCCGCCGTACAGCTGCTGAAGGGTTCTCTGGCCCTGGCGGCGCTGCTGGCACTGGCCGCGCTGTTTGCCCCGGTACTGCTCCAGTGCCTTGCCTGCGCGCTGGCCTTTGCCGCCGCGGGCATCCTGGCCGGGGCCACCGGTCAAAGGCAGTGCGCACAGCTCTGCCGCCTTTACTTTGAGGGGGCACGGCTCTGCGGGTCCATGCTGGTGCTGTATTTCTTCATGATCTTTCTGTCCACGGCGCTGTTGCTGCTGGCGGGGAACGGGGGCTTGGGATGACTTCACTGCGTCACATAGCGCTGGGATGCTGCGTGCTGTCCGCGCTGGCGGGCATACTGCGGCTTTTCTGGCCGGAGAACGGCTTTAAATCCGTCATAAATGCCGTGCTGGTGCTGTATATTTTAACAGTGGGCGTGCAGCTGGTGCACGGTCTTGACTGGGACGGCCTTGTGCGGGAGCTGCGCAGCCTGCCCGATGGGCAGGACACCGCCGACTACTCCGATTACAGCCGGGAGCTTGCGCTGGCCGCCTCGGTGGATGCCGTGCGCGAGGTTTTGCGGAACGCCGGAATCAACGCTGCGGTCAGCTGGCAGAATGGCGTATGTGTCATCACACCCGTGGACCCGCGCGACAAGCCCGCCATTGAGGCCCTGCTCGCCGTCAATGCGGGGGAGCTGCCCTGGCGCTTTGCGGAGGCTGCCCCATGACCGCCCGGGAACGTCTGGCTCCGCTGGCCGCCCGGCTGCGCGCAGCGCTGGCAGATGAAAAGCAGCGGGTAAACCTGCTGGTCTGCATGGGGCTGGCCGGGCTGTTGCTGCTGGCGGTCTCGTCCTGGCTGCCCGCGGACAGCAGCACGCAGAGCGCCGCGCCAGCCGCCATGACCGACAGCACCGCCGACTATGCCGCAGAGCTGGAGACCCGCCTGACCGCACTGATCTCTCGTGTGGAGGGTGCGGGCAAGACTGCCGTCATGGTCACGCTGGAATCCGGCAGCGAGAGCATCTATGCTACCGACACCGACAGCGACGGCAGCTCCACCCATGTACTTTTGGGCAGCAGCGAGGCGGACGGCCTTGTGGAGACCGTCGAGACGCCCCGCGTGCTCGGCGTCGCCGTTGTCTGCGAGGGCGGCGGCAGTGCTGCCGTGCAGAGCCGCGTCACCGCCCTGGTGCAGGCACTGACCGGCATCGGCACCAATCATATCACCGTTGCAAAAATGGCATCGGCCAACTAGAGGGAGGAACACCATGAAGCAACTTTCTGCCAAGCTGAAAAGCCGCGGCGCAACTGCCGTCGTTCTGACACTGGCGCTGGGAGCCGCCGTGTACCTGAACTGGTCCTTCTCCCGCGAGGCCCCGCCCAGTCTGGTCGTGTCAGACACCGCCGGGGAAGCCGTGGAGACCTCGGCCCAGGCCGCCGAGCCGATCACCGACCCGCTCGTGCTTGAGACGGCTGCCGGGGCCGATACGCAGATGATGAGCGCTGAGGAAACCGCCAACAAGAACTACGGCGAGGCTCAGCTCGTCAGCGTAAACAAGGATTCCGGCACCGAGTTTTTTGAGTCCGCCCGCTTAACGCGCAGCAAGGCGCGGGATGAGGCGCTGGACACCCTGAAAAAGTCCCTGAAGGACACCAAGCTGACCAGCGAGGAAAAGGAGCAGCTGACGACCCAGCTGAGTGACCGCATCAGCAATATCACGCTTGAAACCAAGCTGGAAACGCTCATCAAGTCGAAGGGCTTTACCGACTGCGTGGTGAATCTGGAGGGCAGCAAGGCCAATGTGACCGTCATGACCGAGAGCGATGCCCTGAATGCCGAGGAGGTCACCCGCATCCGCGACGCACTTTTGAGCCAGTGCAAGGGGCTGACTGCACAGGACATTACGATTGTAGAGGTAAAATAACTGAACATTCTGTTGCAAACCGTGCTGTTTTGTGGTACACTGATTTATATTAGTAGAACTATGGCCGCAAGGCCGTTTGCAACGGGAGGGTACACACTATGGATGTACACAATACCATCGGCGGCAGCTTACAGATCTCGACCGAGGTTATCGCAAAAATTGCGCGTCTGGCCGCGCTGGAGGTTGACGGTGTTGCCGATGTAGCCACCGGCACCAGCCAGAACGTCCGCTCGCTTCTGGGCCGCACCGGCCTGCAGAAGCCGGTCACCGTCGTCATGGAGGACGGCATTGCCACCGTCACGGTGCACCTCACCGTTGTGTACGGCAGCAAGGTCATGCCCCTGTGCGAAAAGGTGCAGGAGAACGTCAAGCAGACGATCCAGAACATGACGGGCATCACCGTGTCCCGCGTGGATGTTCTGGTCGTGGGCCTGACAGACGCAGCCGAAAAAGAGTAAGGAAATCAAGGAAAGACAGGAACTTTACGTATGGAGAAAAAGCTGACCCGCCGCGAATCCCGCGAGACGGCCTTCCTGACGGCGTTTGCCGCCACATTTGAACCCGAAGAGCCGACGGTCCCCGCCGAGGAGCACGCCGCCCCAGACGCATTCGCCAACCAGCTGCTGGCCGCCATGAACGACCACGCCGCCGAACTGGATGAGATCATCACCGCCCACCTGAAGGGCTGGACGCTTTCCCGCGTGCCCCGCGTGAGCCTGGTTGCCCTGCGCCTGGCCCTGGCCGAGATGCTGTACGGCGACGAGCAGAAGCCCGGCGTCGCCATCAACGAGGCTGTCGAGCTGGTCAAGAAATACGGTGCCGAGGACGACTACCAGTTCGTCAACGGCCTGTTGGGTGCCGTTGCGCGTGAGCGCGGCGAGACCCCAGAACCTCAATGCTGACGCTGGGCATCGACACCAGCAATTACGCAACCTCTCTGGCAGTGTTTGACACAGACGCCGGAGAGGTTGTTTGCGATTGCAAAAAGTTTTTGCCCGTCAAGGAAGGGCAGCTCGGTCTGCGGCAGAGCGACGCGCTGTTCCACCACACGGCAGCCCTGCCCGCCATGCTGGCGGAGTTGGGCGCAAGGGCCGACCTGACGCAGGTCAGGGCCGTTGGCGTGTCCGCCAGGCCGCGCCCCGTGGAGGGGTCGTATATGCCGTGCTTTCTGGCCGGTGTCAGCGCCGCGACGGCGTTCAGCCTGTCCCGCGCGTTGCCGCTCATCGAGCTGACCCACCAGCAGGGGCATATTGCCGCGGCGCTGTACGCGGCGGGGGATTTCACGCTGTTTGAGCGGGAGTCACTTGTATTTCATGTCTCCGGCGGCACCACCGACCTTCTTTTGTGCCATGGGGCCGAGCGCATCACGCCGCTGGGCACAAGCAGCGATCTGTACGCCGGACAGGCTGTGGACCGCCTCGGCGTCAAGCTGGGCTTTCCGTTCCCCGCGGGCGTCTATGTCAGCGAGCAGGCCGCTTTGTGTAAAGAAAAAGTCCATCCCAAGGTCAGTGTACACGGGCTGACGTGCAGTCTGTCCGGCCTTGAGAACCAGTGCGCAAAGCTGCTGGCCGACGGGCATGACGCGCCCTATGTCTGCAAATACTGTCTGCTCTGCGTGGGCGAAACGCTTGTGCGGATGGCAAACAACGCCCTGGCCGAGCATCCGGGTCTGCCCGTGGTTTTTGCGGGCGGCGTTATGAGCAGCGATCTGATCCGCACCTATGTGACGAACCGCGTGCCGAACGCACATTTTGTACCAGGAAAATTTGCCAGTGACAATGCCATTGGCATCTCGATCCTGGCGGCGAGGGAGTGTGGCGCATGGCCGACTACATCAATGTAACCAGCCTGAACCGGCTGGCAAAGCGCGTATTGGAGCAATGCGACCCACTGAACGATCTGATCGTCTGCGGGGAGATTTCCGGCTTTACGCGGCATTACAAGAGCGGGCATCTGTATTTCACGCTCAAGGATGAGAACGCCTCCATCAAAACTGTCATGTTCCGCTCCCAGGCACAGCTTTTGAACTTCGAACCGCAGAACGGTATGCTGGTGCTCGTCTACGGACGCGCCACGATCTATGAGCGGGACGGCGCGTTCCAGCTCTACGCTGACTATATGAAGCCCTTCGGCGCGGGTGCCGCGCAGATGGCGTTTGACGCGCTGTACAAAAAGCTGGAGGCCGAGGGGTTGTTTGCGCCCGAGCGCAAGCGCCCGCTGCCCGCCGTACCGAGGTGTATCGGCGTTGTCACGAGCAAGACCGGCGCAGCGTGGCAGGACGTGCAGAACGTCATTGGCCGTCGCTGGCCGATGGTGAAATTGCTGCTGGCCCCCGTCAGCGTGCAGGGCATCGAGGCTGAAAAGAGTATCGTGGACGGCATCCGCAGGCTGGACCGCGACCCGCGGCCCGACCTGATCCTGGTCACCCGCGGCGGCGGCAGCAAAGAGGATCTCTGGGTGTTCAACTCCGAGCGTATCGCCCGCGCGGCAGCCGCCTGCCGCAGGCCGGTGGTCTCGGCGGTAGGGCATGAGATCGACACTTCGATTCTGGACTATGTTGCCGACCTGCGCGCGCCGACACCGTCCGCCGCGGCGGAACTCTGCGTGCCCGATCAGGGGGATGTACGGCAGAAAATATTCATTTTGCAGCAAAATATTCAAAAAAATATACAGAATCGCTGCAATCTATGCTATAATAGGTTTAACCAGTTGGCCACGGCGCAGCTTTTGCAGCGTCAGCACCAGCAGTTAGACCGCCGCGGGCAGGAGCTTGCCATTGCGCAGGCCGCTGTCCGGCAGGCCGCACAGCGCCATGTGCAGGATGCCCGGCGCAGCCTGCAAAGCGCCGCTGCGGTGGCGGAATCCCTGAGCCCTTACGCCGTACTGGCCCGCGGCTACGCGCTGCCGGAGCAAAACGGCACGCCCTGCGCCGTCGAAACACTGCGTCCCGGCGAGGCCGTGACGCTGCGCGGCGCCAGAGCCGCCGCCGAATGCCGCGTGGAAGCGGTACACACTTTGGAACAAAAAACAGGGGAGTGATACCCGATGAAGCAGCCCAAATCCTTCGAGGAAGGCATGGACCGCCTGCAGGGACTTCTGGCCCAGCTGCAGGATGAAGCCACACCGCTGGCTGATTCCGTCAAGCTGTACGCCGAGGCCGCCGGGCTGATCCATTACTGTAATACAGCGCTGGACAAGGCCCGGCTGCAGGTCGAGGAGATCGACGCCAGCCTTGCCCCGGATGTGGAGGTACCCCATGACGCATGAGGAATATAAGCAGCAGCTTACCGCCTGGGCCGGTCTGACCGAAAAACGCCTGGCCGCGCTGTGCGATGAATACCTGCCGCAGCAGTCTGAGCTGGGGCAGGCCGCGCGCTACAGCCTTCTGGGCGGCGGCAAACGGGTGCGCGCCGTGCTGACGCTGGCCGCCTGCCAGCTGGCCGGTGCCGACGCTGCCGATGCGTTGGACTATGCCTGTGCGCTGGAAATGCTGCACTGCTACTCACTCATTCACGATGATATGCCCTGCATGGACAACGATGATTTCCGCCGCGGACGCCCGAGCTGCCACAAGCAGTTTGGCGAGGCTACGGCCCTGCTGGCTGCGGACGCACTGGTCACGGCAGCGTTTGAGGTCCTTGCCCATGCAAAGTGCTCTGCCGAGAGCCGCATTGAGGCCGTGCAGCTGCTGGCCAGAGGCGGCGGGGACCGCGGCATGCTCTACGGCCAGGAGCTGGACAAGCATTTTGAAACTGTGCGCGCCGGTGAGGGCGAGCTTTTAAACCTGCACGCCCACAAAACCGGTGCGCTCATCATTGCCGCCGTCGAGCTGGGCTGTGCCGCCGCGGGTGTGCGCCCCGACACGGACACCCGCAAGGCGCTGGTGCGCTACGCTGCCGAGCTTGGTCTGGTTTTCCAGATCGTCGATGACATTCTGGACGTCACCTCTACGACGGAGGAGCTTGGCAAGCCCGTGGGCAGCGACGCCGACAACGACAAAACCACCTTTATCACGCTGTACGGTTTACAGGGCGCACACGAGGAAGCCGAGCGCCACAATGCCGCAGCGCTGGCCGCGCTGGATGCGCTTGGCCCCGGGGCAGATTTTCTGCGCCTGATGGCAGCGGAGCTGCTGGAACGTAAGAAATAAGGATGTGATCCCATGCCACTGCTGCGCGCTGCGCTGAGTTGGAATTTTGTGCTGGCTACGGCGATCTGTGCATCGCTGCTGGCCCAGCTTATTAAGGTTCTTCTGAATCTTTTTATCTTCCACCGCTTTATTGCCGAGCGTATGTGGGGTGCGGGCGGCATGCCCAGCTCCCACTCGGCCACGGTCTGCGCCATGGTCGTTGCCACGGGGCGGTACTGCGGCGTCAATTCCCCGATCTTCGCCATTGCGGCGGTGCTGTCCATCATTGTCATGTATGACGCTATGGGCGTGCGCTACGAGACCGGCGAACAGGCCAAGGTGCTGAACCGGATGTTCACCGAATGGATGGATCAGGGCTTTGAGCAGTTCCAGCTGCCCCACGGCAAAAAGCTGAAGGAAATGGTCGGTCATACGCCGATCGAAGTTGTGACTGGTGCGGCGCTCGGCATTGTGCTGGGCTTTGCCATGCCGATGGTGTAAAAACGAGGTGCGTATATGAGCTATCCCTTGCTGGAGCGCATCAATGCGCCCGGAGAAATAAAAAATCTGCCCGCGTCCGATATGCCCGCCCTGTGTGAGGAGATCCGGCAGTTTTTGATCAAGAGCGTTTCCGAGACCGGCGGCCATCTGTCGTCGAACCTCGGCGTTGTGGAGCTGACGGTGGCCCTGCACCGCGTGCTGGACTTTCCGCAGGACAAGCTGCTGTTTGACGTCGGTCATCAGTGCTACACCCACAAGCTGCTGACCGGGCGGCGCGAGGGCTTCGCCCAGCTGCGCCGCAAAAACGGCATTTCCGGCTTTCCCAGCCCGCGGGAGAGCGATTGTGACGCCTTTATTGCCGGCCACGGCAGTGCGGCACTGTCAACGGCCATCGGCATCGCCCGCGCCAAAAAACTCAAGAACGAGCCGGGCAAGGTCGTGGTCATCGTTGGCGACGGTGCGTTTACCGGCGGCATGGTCTACGAGGGCATGAACAATGTCAGCAAGCTGAACAATCTGATCGTTATCCTGAACGACAACAAGATGTCGATTTCCAAAAATGTCGGCCAGATGGCGAATTATCTGACCAAGCTGCGCACCGACCCAAAGTACTCCCACGTCAAGGCCCACATGGAGACGACGCTCGAGCGCATCCCCGTGGCGGGTGAGGCGCTGGTCAGGGTCTTGCAGGGCGGCAAGCAGCTGATCCGCCGCGGCATCTACAAGTCCACGATGTTTGAGGAGATGGGCTTCCAGTATATCGGGCCCATCGACGGCCATGATGTGGGCATGCTGACCCACACGCTGACGAACCTGCGCGGCGAGCAGTATGCGCCGGTTTTCCTGCACGTCGTCACCAAAAAGGGCAGGGGCCTGAAGCCCGCCGAGGAGAACCCCGGCGAGTTCCACGCCGTATCGTCCATCGATTTGAACCATCTGACTGACCCCGAGCTGTCACCGAAGGATTCCTTCTCGTCTACGTTCGGCTGTGCGCTGGCAGATCTGGGCGACGACGAGCCGCGGCTGTGCGGCATCACCGCCGCCATGAAGTACGGCACCGGCCTGAACTTCTTCAAGCACCGCCATCCCGGGCGCTTCTTTGACGTCGGCATGGCGGAGGAACACGCCGTCACGTTTGCGGCGGGCCTGGCCAGCCAGGGGCTGCTGCCCGTGGTTGCTATCTATTCAACATTTTTCCAGCGTGCCTACGACCAGATCATCCATGATGTCAATCTGATGCAGCTGGATGTGCTGTTCGCTGTGGACCGTGCGGGGCTGGTGCCCGGCGACGGTGCCACACACCAGGGCATTTACGATGTTGCGTTCTTTTCGAATGTGAACATCCCTATTTTTGCCCCCGCCAACTATGCGGAGCTGCGCTACTGGCTGACCTATCTTGTGCGCGAGGCACACGGCCCGCGGATGATCCGCTATGCCCGCGGCGGCGAGAACCCCGCACTGGCGGCGCTGCCCTGCACAGGCGCGCGCTACGATGTGCTGGACCCTGTCGATGGCGCACGTGTCGCGCTTGTCAGCTACGGTGCCGAGACTGAGGAGATCATTGCCGCCAAGGATCTGCTGGCCCAGCATGGCGTGCAGGCGGACTGCGTCAAGCTGACGCAGCTTTACCCGCTGCCGGACGGTGTGTGCGATACACTGAAGCACTACGACACGATTTTGTTTGCCGAGGATGCGGTGCGCACCGGCGGCATCGGCGAGCAGCTGGGCTTTGCCATGCAGCAATGCGGCTGGCAGGGCAAATTCCTGCTGCATGCCGTGGACAACAGCCATCTGCTGCACGCCAATGTGCCCGAGCTGCGCAAGGATCAGCAGCTTGACGCCGCGGCCCTCTGCACAGATATTTTGAACGCTTTAAAGGAGAAACAGGCATGAGCAAGATTCGCCTGGATCAATACCTGTGCCAGAACGGACTGGTACAGAGCCGTGAGCGCGCCAAGGCGCTCATCATGTCCGGCATCGTCTTTGTCAACGAGCAGAAGGTCGACAAGGCCGGTGAGATGATCGCACCCGACGCCAAGGTCGAGGTGCGCGGGCATGACATCGGCTATGTCAGCCGCGGCGGCCTCAAGCTGGAAAAGGCCATGCAGGTCTTTCCGATGCGCCCGGACGGCAAGGTCTGCATGGACATTGGCGCGTCCACGGGCGGCTTTACCGACTGTATGCTGCAAAACGGCGCGGTCAAGGTCTACGCCGTCGATGTGGGCTACGGTCAGCTGGCGTGGAGCCTGCGCACCGATGCGCGCGTCATCAATATGGAAAGAACGAACATCCGCAATGTAAAGCCTGAGGACCTGGCAGAGCCGGTTGCGTTCTTCAGCGTGGACGTTTCGTTCATCTCGCTCAAGCATATCTTCCCGGTGGCAGACGCCATCTGCACACCGGACGCTGTCGGCGTCTGCCTGGTCAAGCCGCAGTTTGAGGCTGGCCGCGAGAAGGTCGGCAAAAAGGGCGTCGTGCGCGACCCGGCTACCCACCGCGAGGTACTGAAAATGGCCGAGGGGTATGCCATGGAGAACCACTTTACCCCCGCGGGCCTGGACTTTTCGCCCATCAAGGGACCCGAGGGCAACATTGAATACCTGATGTACGTCCAGCACTGCGATACCCCGCAGCCGCTGCCGGAGGGCCTGATTGAAAAGGTCGTCGCAGCCTCCCACGATACGCTGGACAAAGCGCCCAATCTGCACTGAGAAAGGACCCTGACACAATGTCGGTTTTGCTGATTCCCAACCCGACCAAGGACACCGGGCTTGCCGTTACGCGGCAGGCTGCCGCTGTGCTGGCCGGGCTGGGCGTGTCGGTCTTGATGCCGCAGCCCTTTGCGAACGAATTTGGTTCTGCCGGGCTGACGGGTGTGCATTTTCTGCCCGAGGCGGATGCCTACCGCGCCGCCGACCAGGTCGTGACCATCGGCGGTGACGGCACGCTGCTACGCGCCGGGCTTTCCTGCATGAAGCACGGCAAGCCCGTTTTGGGTGTCAACCTTGGCCGCACCGGCTTTCTGGCGACCTGCGAGGTCGGTGAGCTTACGGCCAAGCTCAAACGGCTGGCCGCGGGGGAGTTCACCCTTGCCAACCGCCGTCTGCTCCACGCCGAAGCCCCGGCCCACGGCTGGCAGGCTGATGCCATCAATGACCTTGTGGTGTTCGGTCAGACCCGGCTGCACCCGATGGATTATAAGGTGTACTGCGACGGCGCTTTGGTTGGCAGCTACCGCAGCGACGGCATGATTTTGGCAACGCCGACGGGCTCCACCGCGTACTCGTTCTCGGCGGGCGGGCCGATCCTGGACGCCGCCGCGGACGTATTGGTTCTGACGCCGGTCTGTGCGCACAATGTACACGCCGCGCCGCTTGTGTTTGCGGCTGACCGCCATCTGAAAATTACCGCCGATGCCGAAAACCGCGACGGCAGCTTTGCCTGTGCGGACAGCAGCGCCCAATGCGACCTGCTGCCGGGTGAAAGCCTGCTGGTGACCGGCTGCGGGCAGCGCCTGCGGTTGATTGCCTTCGACGACGCGGAACAGTTCCATGCGATTGAAAACAAATTGATGAGGAGATGATCCCTGTGAAAAGTGCACGCCATCAGGCAATTCTTGACCTGATCGAACAGCACCCTATTGACCGGCAGGAGGACCTGCTGGCCCACCTGCGGGAGGAAGGCTTTGACGTTACGCAGGCCACGGTATCCCGCGATATTCGTGAGCTGCAGCTGGTCAAAACAGCCACCGCTGACGGGCGTTACCGCTACGTGCCGGCGTCTGCGTCCGGCAAGGTGACGCATTCACCCAGCCGGTTTGAGATGATTTTCCGCGAGTCGGTGCTCAAGGTGGATTACGCCGGGCACATGGTACTGGTCAAGTGTTTTTCCGGCATGGCCAACGCTGCGTGCGAGGTGTTCGACGCCAAGCAGTGGGACAATGTCGTCGGCACGCTTTCCGGCGATGACACGTTCTTTATCTTGATGCGCAGCGAGGATGACGCAGCCGCTATCTGCAAGCAGCTGCAGCAGTACACCCGCCGCGGGTAATTTTAACGACAGGGAGGAGCTGCCCCATGCTGGCAAGCCTGAAAATTGAAAATGTAGCCGTTATTGAAAAAGCCGAGGTGAATTTTACCCCCGGCTTTAACGTGCTGACAGGTGAGACCGGTGCCGGTAAATCCATCCTGATCGACTCCATCAATGCGATTTTAGGCAACCGCACCTCGCGTGAGCTGGTGCGAAGCGGCGCACAGAAGGCGTGCATCTGGGCAACGTTTGAGAGTATCCCGGCCTCCGTCAAAAAGCAGCTGGAAAAATGCGGCTACGAGGTCACCGACGACCTGCTTTTGTACCGCGAGATCAACGCCGAGGGCAAGGGCAGCTGCCGCGTCAACGGCATGCCCGCCACGGCAGCGGTGGTGCGGGACATTTCGTCGGGATTGCTCTCCATCCACGGCCAGCACGACAGCCAGAGCCTGACAAACCCTGCACTGCATCTGGGGCTGCTGGATCAGTATGCCCAGAACCGCGATTTGTTCGCCGGGTATTACCGCCGCTACCGTGAGCTGGTCACGGTCAAGCGGCAGCTGGATGCCCTGAACGCAAGCGAATCCGACAAACAGCGCCGCATTGAGGCACTGACCGCCGAGATCGACACCATCGACGCCGCGGCCCTGCAGCCCGGCGAGGAAAAGACGCTGCAGGAGCGCAAGAACGTCATCACCCACGCCCAGAGCATTCTGGCGGGCATCACCGCCGCCCATCTGGCGCTGGCCGGTGACGAGGACGGTGAGCAGGCGGGCGCAGCAGACCTCTTGGGCGGTGCCGTTGACGGGCTGCAGAACAGTGCGCGGCTCGACGAGTCGCTGACGGCCATGTCCGAGCGGCTGAACGACCTGTACTACAGCGCGCGCGAGCTGGCCACCGACCTGGCAGACCGGCTGGACGCCTACGGCTTTGACGCCGGGGAGCTGGACCAGATTGAAACGCGGCTTGATACGATTTACCGCATCAAGCAGAAGTTCGGCATGGAGGTCGACGAGCTGCTGGCACGGCGCGAGGCCGCCGCTGCAGAACTGGAGACATTCCAGTCGTCGGGGCAGAAGATCGCCGAACTGAAAGCGCAGATGCAGACGTTGTATGCCGCCGCCAAGGAGGCTGCCGAGAAGCTGACCCAGAGCCGCCTGAAAGGCTTTGCTGCTATGAACAAGGAGATGAAGGCGGCGCTGGAATTTCTGAACATGCCTGGCATCCGCTTTGCGCTCAAGCATACGCGGGGGCCGCTGTCCTCCCACGGGCAGGATACCGTGGAATTTTTGATTTCGACGAACCCCGGCGAGGAGCCGAAGCCGCTGGCAAAGATTGCGTCCGGCGGTGAGCTTTCCCGCATTATGCTGGCGTTCAAGAGTGCGCTGGCGGACCGCGACGCGCTGCCGACGGTCATCTACGATGAGATCGACACCGGCGTTTCCGGCCTGGCCGCGGGGCGCATCGGGCAGCTGCTGCACCAGACGGCCAGGGGGCATCAGGTGCTTTGCATCACCCACACGCCGCAGGTCGCTGCGTTTGCGGACAACCAGCTGCTGATCCAGAAGAATGTCCGCGAGGACCGCACGTTCACCGAGATCCACACGCTTGACATGGATGGCCGCGTGGAGGTGCTGGCACGGATGATCTCCGGCGACAAAGTCAGCGAGTTGAGCCTGGCCAGTGCGCGGGAATTGATTGAGAAATCCAAATAGCCCTCGCGCCGGCTGCGGGCCGATGCAAGCATCGGCCCCTACAAGGAGCGGGCGCATTCTATATGCACCACCCCTTGACAACCTGTGTTGGATATGATACAGTATCTTTTGTTAAATGCAGTGATGGGAGCCAGTACCCGTCTGTTATGCTTCAGAGAAGCCCCGGTTGGTGCAAGGGGTCGGCAGTGCAGGCGGCGGAATACAGCCCGGAGCAGCAGGCTGAACGCGAAAGCCAGTAGGCTGTGCCGTGTGCGCACGTTACAGCGCTTGGGGTGTACGCAGTCCTTTGTCTGCCGCACCCGCGAAGGCCCGCCGCCGTGAGGGACGGGCAAACAGAGGTGGTACCGCGAACTTTCGCCCTCTGCCAAATTCACATTTGGCAGGGGCTTTTATTTTTGCCCTTGCCGCAACAAACGGAGGTAAAACTCATGACGATTTATGACGAACTGAAGGCCCGCGGCCTGATTGCCCAGGTCACCGACGAGGAGGAGATCAAGGAGGTCATCAACAACGGCAAGGCCACGTTCTACATTGGCTTTGACTGCACGGCGGACAGCCTGACTGCCGGTCACTTTATGGCCCTGACCCTGATGAAGCGCCTGCAGCAGGCCGGCAACCGCCCCATTGCCCTGATCGGCGGCGGCACGACGATGATCGGTGACCCGTCTGGCCGTACCGATATGCGCAAGATGCTGACCAAGGAGGACATCGACCACAACGCCGAGTGCTTCAAACGTCAGATGGAGCGCTTTATTGAGTTCGGCGAGGGCAAGGCCCTGATGCTGAACAACGCCGACTGGCTGCTGGACCTGAACTACATTGAGCTGCTGCGCGAGGTCGGCCCCTGCTTCAGCGTGAACAACATGCTGCGCGCCGAGTGCTACAAGCAGCGCATGGAGAAGGGCCTGTCCTTCCTCGAGTTCAACTACATGATCATGCAGAGCTACGACTTCTACTACATGTTCCAGCACTACGGCTGCAACATGCAGTTCGGCGGCGACGACCAGTGGAGCAACATGCTGGGCGGCACCGAGCTGATCCGCCGCAAGCTGGGCAAGGATGCCTACGCCATGACCATCACGCTGCTGACCGACTCCCAGGGCAAGAAGATGGGCAAGACCGCGGGCAACGCCGTCTGGCTTGACCCCAACAAGACGAGCCCGTTCGAGTTCTACCAGTACTGGCGCAACGTCGGCGATGCGGATGTGCTCAAGTGCATCCGTATGCTGACCTTCCTGCCGCTGGAGCAGATCGACGAGATGGACCACTGGGAGGGTGAGCAGCTGAACAAAGCCAAGGAGATTCTGGCCTACGAGCTGACGAAGATGGTCCACGGTGAGGAGGAGGCCGAAAAGGCGCAGGCCACTGCCCGCGGCCTGTTCAGCGGTGCCGCCGACCACGAGAATATGCCCAGCACGAAGCTGGACGCCGAGCTTGTCAAGGACGGTGGTGTCGGCCTGCTGGCCGCCATGGTCGCCGCGGGTCTGTGCGGCTCCAACCGTGAAGCCCGCCAGCTTGTCCAGCAGGGCGGCGTCCTCGTCGACGGCGAGAAGGTCACCGACCCGAAGGCTGTTCTGACCGTTGGCGCGCTGAATAAGGGCGTCGTCATCAAGAAGGGCAAGAAGGTTTACCACAAGGTTGTACTGTAAAGCAGGGTTGCTTTACAGCAATCCCAACACATAAATACAAGGCCGCAATCCTCCCGCCCGCACCACAAACGGTGTTGGACAGGGGGATTTTTGTATGGTATACTGGAACAAATCGAAATTTATAAAGGAGAATATTGATGAAATTATTTTTATGTTCGCACTTTTCAAGTGTAGGAAGTCTGATAAAGGAAGAAATTGA
>ERZ835051.2523-NODE-2523-length-16072-cov-25.339826_pt1 | contig 16072 bp, 10 predicted proteins | sample MGYA00519575_ERZ835051 | MGnify/ENA primary metagenome ERZ835051 (study PRJEB31850, sample SAMEA3708769) | human gut metagenome | biome: human gut; feature: human-associated habitat; material: faeces | place: China | collected 2014 ... | reverse complement strand
TACAGCTTTCAGGACTCGCCAATATATCGGGCGGCAATTTTTCCGGTGTCACCATATCCGGCCTGCTGAATGTGGTGGGCGATGATATGAAAGGGCTCCAGATTTCCGGTTTGGGCAATATCACAGGCGGTACGTCTGCCGGCGTGCAGCTCTCTCCCCTGAATGTAGCCGTCCGTGCCAAAGGCCTTCAGATAGGTTTGATAAACTACTACAAGGAGAAGCTGGACGGTTTCCAACTGGGACTGGTCAATGCCAACCCGGACACCAAAGTACAGATGATGTTTTTCGGCGGCAACACCACGAAACTGAACCTTGCAGCCCGCTTCAAGAACAAACTGTTCTATACCATCCTCGGCGGCGGTACGCATTTCCTCGGCTTCAGCGATAAGTTCTCCGGTGCGCTTTTCTACCGTGCCGGACTGGAATTGCCCGTCTGCAAGCAACTGTTCATCAGCGGCGATTTGGGATACCAGCACGTAGAAACCTTCAAGAATAAAGACTATGGCTTCCCTGCCCGCCTCTATTCTCTCCAAACCCGTATCAACCTCGAATACCGTCTGACGGCAAAATTAGGAGTATTCGTTACGGGCGGTTACGGCTGGGACAGATACTACAACAGAAATGCCAACTTCGACAAGGGAGCCATTGTAGAAGGCGGTGTGGTGTTATTCAAATACTAATCCGGCACTATTGGCAAGAACACTTGTCATGTGTTTTTTCAGACAATGCAAGCACTCGTAGCCCACAGCCATATCAGAAAATCTCCTTTTCTTTGATAAATCCCGTTCTATATGCCACCAGCAACTTCTTCAAATCCTGAATCTGCGTCACGAGCTGCTTGCCCTTATCGGTATCCTTCACCATCATACGCTGCGAGTTGAATTCTATGACGAAAGTTGTGGACTTGATATCCTGTCCCTCTTCAATCGCTTTCTGACGGCTCTGGAACGGGTCATGCTGCACCAACTGCATGCCGTGCGAGTGATATACCAGCGTATAGCCCGCAATACCCGTTTCGGGCTGATAGGCTTTGGAGAAACCGCCGTCAATTACCAGTAACTTTCCATCAGCCTTTATGGGGCGCTCGCCTTTAATCGTCTTCACCGGCACATGTCCGTTGATGATATGCGAATGAGGTCCCGGCTCCACCCCGAACTCTGCCAGGATATTGTCGCAAATATCCGCACGGTTGCGAAGCGTGTAGTAATAACCTTTATTCTCTTTATGCAATGCCTTGTCGGCTATGAAGTAACGCTCGAAAGTAGCCATCTTATCCTTGTCGAAAGAGGGCGCATCCGGGCCGCACCACATATACCACATATAATCCAACGCAAAATTCTTCTCCTCCGAACCATCTTCGTCAAAGTAGGCGGTACGGATAAGCTGGTCGGTCTTTTGCAGCAGTTTATGTCCCCAGTACTCTTTCTTGCCGATACGTACATGTTTGAAACTTCCGTCCTCATTCAGGGGCACGGATGCGTGATAAAGCAGGTTGCTGTTGCACACCAGATACATGCCGCCGTATGTAAAGAGGCAACGCATATGCTTCTTCAGTTTCTCGCTGTTCATGAACGAAGCATGAATCTTTTCAACCAGCTCCCTTTCTTCATCCGTCAGGCGATACGGGTCGGCAGGGTCAATAGTCGGGAAATTGGCATCGCGCAGTTCGTATTCTTTGCCTTCGTACACAAATACGCCCCGTTCAAAGTCAATCTTGTGCAGCAGTTTCCGGTTGTCCATGTCAAACTCCGGACGCCGGTTTATAATCTCCGCTTCCAGTTTGAACTGAATTATCGTAATCGCCTTGTGCATCTGCGTAATCAGCCGCAGTGTCTTTTCGTTGTAATTGGCATCGGCAAAGTTCATCTTCGGAGCAAAGATAGTGCAAGGATCATCCGCATAGGTATCCATCGCAAAGGTAGCCAGCGGCAGCAGATTGATGCCGTAGCCGTCCTCCAACACGTCGAGATTGTCATAGCGGGCCGACACACGGATCACATTGGCGATCGAAGCTAAATTCCCCGCCGCAGCGCCCATCCAAAGAATGTCGTGATTGCCCCACTGGATATCGTACATCTTGTACTGGGCCAGCGTATCGAAAATGAAGTGCGGACCGGGCCCCCGATCGAAAATATCGCCGATGATATGCAGACGGTCGATCGTCAGGCACTGGATCACATTGCTCATGGCGATAATGAAAGCATCCGCCCGTCCGATCGAGATGATCGAATTGAGAATCCCGTTGAAATAACTCTGCTTGGGCGATCCCGGCGAATCGGATTCGTGGAGAAGCTCCTGAATGACATAGGAAAAATCCGGAGGCAGCATCTTGCGCACCTTCGAGCGGGTGTATTTGACCGAAACGGCCCGGCAGACCTCCGTCAGCTGGTTAAGCGTAACCTTATACCAGTCGTCCAGATTCGATTCCTTCTGCTTGATGAGTTGCAGCTTCTCGGCGGGATAGTAGATCAGCGTACAAAGCTCCGTCATTTCGGATTCGCGCAAAGTATTGTTGAAAACCTCGTGCACCTTTTGCCGGATCACGCCTGAAGCGTTCTTCAGCACGTGGCGGAAAGCCTCGTATTCACCGTGAAGGTCCGTAAGGAAATGCTCGGTACCTTTGGGAAGGTTCAGAATAGCCTCCAGGTTGATGATTTCAGTCGTAGCGTCGGCAATGGTCGGGAATTTCTCCGAAAGCAAATTGAGGAATTTCAAATCGGCCGCCGAATATGTCTTGTTCACAGATACACTCATTGCAATAAACATTTTGGGCAATTATATATTTCAGTGTACCATCATCCGAGATCGCAGCATCGCAAGGGTCGCCTATTCGCAGCTTGTGGCTGCGTCTGTAATGCAATTCTCCCCTACATCCCCTCCTCGGAGGAACTTGGCGCTACATTCCCAAAGAGATCCACCAAAATATATCATTGCGATATTTTTTACTAAATTAAATACTTTTCCACAAAGTGCCAAATATTTCGGACTCAATTCCCGGAATTTCCTCCAGCTGCTCCTCCCCGGTTCCGAAAGACGCAAAAAAAGATTCCCGAAATTACTTCGGGAATCTTCGGTTTCGGTCAGCGGCCGAATTACAACACGCTAACGATTTTCATCGAATTTACGGTCTTCGGACACATCTTGCCCACCGAACTGAAAGCTACGGAAGAGATTCCGCTCTTCGAATTAGACTCGGGGAAAAGTTCCTCCACCGGACTGAGGTTAGCCTTGCTCACCTCGAACGGTTCACATCGGTAAATATTACCATACTCTCCGGCCTCGTTCTGTGCTACGATATAAGCGTAAACCATAAGGCCCTCAGGAAGCTTGACTATATCCATCATAGAAGTATCTGCATCAAAGCCCATACTCATAATGTAAGACAAAACCACGTCGTCAGACTCACCCGAAAAATCCACATCGGTCACCAGCATATTCCAAACCTCGGCACACTCTTCGGAGAACTGGGGTACGTATCGCAAGAAATAGGCACCTCCGTAATCATCGGGCTTATACGTAGTCGGATCAATGGACGAAGCCTCCTCACCGTCATACAGACGGACATCCACGCTCTCCACCGTAGCATCCGAAGCGACATATTCCAACGTTTCAAAGTCCTTCACGCTGACATCCGTCGTCGGACGACCGTACTCATCCATACCGCACACGAATACGACATACCCCGTTTTAGGCAGCAAACCAGTAAAAGTGAACTCCTCCAAATCACCCGTCATCCGCTGTTTCTTCATAAACTCGGAAACAGACATCTGGTAAGCCTTGGCCAAGTTAGCGATAAAAGAAGGGAGCAGCTCTTTCAGTATCGCGGGGTCGTTTTGACATTCCGAACTATACTCTTCAGCTGTCAGCGCATAGAAGAAATAGGGCACCTTCTTATCGGAAGGAGTAAAACTCATTGTTACGGACGTCGATTTAGGCTCAACCGTCCATTCGAAAGTACAATTCTCCTCCTCCAGGCCGGGCAACGTTTTCGTCGTAAACTCGGCAACGATTCCGTTAGCGACAATTTCAAGGTTCTCATTGACACCGGCAACGACAACCGAGTAGGATGTACCCGCCGACAAACCGGGGACATCCAATTCCAAAGGAGTTACACTACCATGCAACCGTCCCTGCTGAGTAAGCACATTGTAAATATCAGCAACAGTGGCTCCCTGCGACATATATTCCGCCTTATAATAGTTGATGACACCTTTCGCAATATCATTATCCGTAATTCCGGGAATTTGCTGCTCCAGGAACGCCGTCTCAAACACCACAGCCATAAAAGACTGGGACTTGGCATTCTCTGTAATCGCCTCGAACGTAGCAACCGAACTGTAATAAGACGTGTCGGAGAACGTCACCTTATATTCGCTCTCGACAGGATCTCCTCCCGTTCCGTTATTGCCACCGTCACCGTTGGTTTTGTTTTCGTCGTCGCTACAACCAGCGAACAAGGTCGCAAATGCTGCCAAAGCAGCCAACATAAACATTTTGATTTTCATACGTATTAAAAAATTATTGGGTTTATTTATGCAAATTTCTTCGTTCCTGCTCCTCATTTATTCAAAGGGCATCGTTGCAAATATAGAAATTTATTTCGAATCGGCCTGAAAAATCGGATAATAAAAACAACATTTCCTCCGCTTTGCGAGCGATTCCGGCATACTCGCAGACTTTATTCACGAATAGAACGGAATAAAGGTCGCTCTTCGTATAAAAGAGATGGCTTTCTTTGAATACGGGACAACCCGATATCCTCCCGCCACCGGTTGCGGATCTCCTCCGCAGCATATCCCTCGACAACCATCCGGCACACATATTCCACCCCGCCTCGTATCGTTCTTCGAGAATCGGTCCGTCGATGAGCATTCCGTTGAGATTGGGCCGCTCCGGGCCAATGGCTTCCCGCTCGAAACCTACGCAGGCATCCAATCGCTCTATATAATTTAGGTATAACACGCCCGCATCCAACCTGTTCACGCCACCTCGAACGAGTGCATCGCCTCGTCGGAAGGCCTCCGCGTGTTCCCGTCGCAGAGCGACCGGATCGGAATACCTGTCGCCGCATCGACGGAACCTCCCATGTGCTCTCCGGAATCGGCCGTTCCCCGGAATCCGTGCTCCGGAGCGAAGATTGCAGTCACATCGAATCCCCTCGCGTGAAGAATATCGACCAAATGCCGTTCGCCGATCCTCGAAGTATGATTCGCAAGCAAGGCCACACGCTTCCCTGCAAGCCGGGGATAATACATCGCCGTATCGGTCGTACCGACCCGTACGGACTCCGTCGGAACCGGGCTGATCGCATCCGACAGTAAATTCCGCGCTGCGACGACATCTGCCGCCTGTCCGGAAGCAACAGATACGAAAAAACGGATAAACCTAAAAATATCAGTCAATCAAAAACAGAAAATTTACTATCTTTGATTAATTGAACTTATACCATATAAAAATGAAAAACCGTCTGATCCAATTTTTGCCGGTATTGCTTATCGCTTTTGTTTCTTTTGCTACACTCGGAATCGTTCAAGCCCAAAACCGTAACCCTTGCGCAGACACTCCAGATGCGGAGCGACTACTCTCTGAACTCACTACGGCATGCTCCGAGCAGTCTTCGGAAAAAATCGAAAAATTCATCGAAAAATGGGAGCAGGAAAGCCGAACCGCGGCGATATACGACACAAACGATAAGCTAACAACAACTGTTTATCAACTTTTGGACTACCTAATGGAAAAATATTATTTCAATAACAAAGAACTCTCTCCGGACAAACAGGGGCGGATCGTCAACGGCAACTTGGTTTTTCCGGGAGAAGTTCCCGTCTATATTTTAAGTGACGAAGAATATCTCGATTGTTTCCGTCCTGAAGACTTATCGTCGCATCAATGGTTTTCCCAAATGGATTATACACCGCAACGAATCATCAAAGGGTACCGTCCCTGCAATGCGCCTCAACAAATTCGGTTCTTAAAACTCATTCCATCTTACAAAAAAGCCATTGACAGTTTTATCGACTCCGAAGTCAAAAAGTCGAAAAGCTTTATTTATTCACAACATGCTCTCAACTTTTATACAAGTAAATTTCCCGTGTGCTATTCATCCTTTTTACATTATCCGAATCCACGATCATCACCCTACTTCAGCTATATCGTAATAAACACTTCACTCACGGAAGCTATCATCCAATGCGACTACGGATTCTGGGGTGAAACGGACGCCCTGCAAAAAAAGAATGGAAAATGGGGACCCGCAGCAGGAAATACGATTTCGATCCATTCGATCGAATAAAACAAACTTAAAACAAGAGGGAGGGCGAAAATAAAATTTTCGCCCCCCTGCAATATTCTCACATCCCCACGCTTACGCCTGTCCGCCGAACTCCATCAGGTAGGCCTTGATGAATTCGTCCAGGTCGCCGTCCATCACCCCCTCGACATCCGAGGTCTGGACTCCCGTACGATGATCCTTCACCCGTCGGTCGTCGAAGACGTAGGAGCGGATCTGCGAACCCCATTCGATGCGTTTTTTCGTAGCTTCGAGTGCCTGCTGCGTAGCCATGCGCTTGTCCAGCTCCCGCTGGTAGAGTTTCGACTTGAGGATGCGCATGGCATTTTCGCGGTTCATCAACTGCGAGCGAGTCTCCATATTCTCGATCAGATACTCGATCGGCTCGCCCGTATCGGCATCCTTGCCGTGATAGCGCAACCGGACCGCCGTTTCGACCTTATTGACGTTCTGGCCGCCCGCACCGCTCGACCGGAAGGTATCCCACTCGATGTCCGCAGGATTGACCGTGATTTCGATCGTATCGTCGATCGCCGGCGACACGAACACCGACGCGAAAGTCGTCTGCCGCTTGTTATTGGCGTTGAACGGCGACAGGCGCACCATGCGGTGCACGCCGTTTTCGCTCTTGAGGTAGCCGTAGGCGTATTCGCCCTCGAATTCGAGCGTGCAGGACTTTACACCTACCTCCTCGCCAGCCTGATAGTCGAGCACCTTGACCTTGTATCCGTGCGCCTCGCCCCAGCGGGTGTACATGCGCAGCAGCATCCCCGCCCAGTCGAGCGCCTCGGTACCGCCCGCACCGGAATTGATATCCATGATAGCGCCCATACGGTCCTCGTCACGGCGCAGCATGTTGCGCAGTTCGAGTTCCTCGATGCGGTGCATCGCACGCGCGTACTGTTCGTCGAGCTCCTGCTCGGTCACCACGCCCTCCTTGACGAATTCCGGCATCAACCGCAGGTCCTCGACCTCCTTGACCACAGCATCGTACTCCTCGACCCACGCCTTGATTCCCGCCACGCGGCGCAACTGTTCGCGGGCCTTGTCGGGATTATCCCAAAAGCCCGGAACCTGCGTCTTCTCCTCCTCGTTCTGGAGTTCTATTCTTCGCTGGTCGATGTCAAAGACACCTCCCCAACGTATCCTGACGTCTTATAGCCTCTTTAATCTGTTCTGCAAGTACCATATTTTCCGATTGATTATTACAGGCCGGAATCGTGCAGGCTCTTCCGCAAGAATCACCGTCCCGCCTGTTTTTTCCAACAAATGTAAATAAAATTTCCGGGTTTCCGAAATAGGAACCGGGCTCGTCGCCAATAAAAACGATCCCGCCCTGGCAGCTCCTGGCCGAAAAAAGTCGGACGCCCAAACCCTTCTACCGAAAAGATCGCCTCGGGCAACGGGCTACCGAACGTTATCACAACCCACCGATCGAAAACAGGCTCCATCACACCGGCACTGACCGTCCGAAAACCGTTTCCTTCATCCCTTCCCAAAACCGTCCGACGCATCCTTGGATTATGCCGAACACGCTCGAAGCCGCCGACTACCGCCCGGACAGGTTCATCTTCAGTTTACGCTCCGCGAACTCCCGGATAAAGTCGGCCGTACCTTCGATCCCCAGCACCGAGGAATCGATGCAGAGATGGTAGGTTGCGGCTTCGCCCCACTTGCCGCTGCTGAAATAGTCGTAATAGGAAGCCCTGCGGGCATCCGTACGCTCCATCTGCGCTTCGGCCTCTTCGGGCGTTACGTTCTCCTGCTCGCAAAGGCGACGCACCCGATCTTCCGGAGCCCCCGTAACGAAAACATTCACCGCGCGGGGATGATCCCGCAGGATATAGTCGGCACAACGGCCCACGAAAATACACGATTCCCGCGAGGCGATGTCACGGATCACATCGCTCTGTATTTTGAACAGCGCCTCGCTGCTCAGCACATCGGTCACACTCCCCTCTTCACTTGCAAAAGGCATGCGCAGATAACCGATCAGCGAGGAAAAGAGGCTCCTCGACTTCTTCTCGTCGGCCTGCTCGAAAAGTTCCGTGCAGAGGCCGCTCTGCTCGGCCGCCAGATTGATCAACTGCTTGTCATAGACGTGCACGCCCAGACGACGCCCCAGCGCCTCGCCGACGGCTTTGCCGCCGCTGCCGAGCTGACGGCCTATATTGATAACGAACTTATCCTGTTCCATAGTGCAACGGTTTTTATTCATTCACTCTGCGATCGTTTTCGACTTCGGCTCCCGAAACCTCGCCTCTCCCCGCAGCGGCCTTGGCCTTGAACTTCCGGAATTGGCAGAACAGCATGACACCGGCAACCAGCGAAGCCAGGAAATCCGACAGCGGCATCGAACACCATACGCCCCAACTGCCGTCCCAGGGCGTCAGCTCGTCGAAGATGCGGGGCAGGAAAATCAGACCCGGCATCAGGAAAAGCAACTGCCGCGACAACGAAAGGAAGATCGCCTTGCCCGCCATGCCGATACTCTGGAAAAAGTTGGTCGTCACCATCTGGAAACCGATGATCGGGAAGCAGAAGAAGACGATGCGCATACCTTCGGCCGAAAGACGGACCAACTCCGGATCGTCCGTGAAAACCGACACCGCCAGGCGCGGCGCCAATTCGCCGATCAGGAATCCGAGCGTGGTGACGCAGGTAGCGCCGATGATCGTCAATTTCAGCACCCGATCCACCCGGTCGAACTGCCGGGCACCGTAATTATACCCAGCAATGGGCTGCATACCCTGATTGATGCCCATGACGATCATCACGAAGAAGAATCCCAACCGATTGACGATACCGTAAGCACCGATATTGAGATCGCCGCCGTACTCCTTGAGTCCCTTGTTGATCAGAATCACGATGAAACAAGCCGCAAGGTTCATCAAGAAGGGCGACATGCCGATAGCCAGCACATTACGCACGATCTTGCCTTTCAGCCGGTAGATGCCGCGCCGGAAATGCAACAGCTCGTTCCTGTCCGAAAAGATGCGGAACTGCCAGACGAGCGCGAGTATCTGCGCCAGCACGGTCGCAATGGCCGCGCCGCGAATGCCCCAGCCGAAGCCGAAGATGAACAGCGGGTCGAGAATCGCATTGATCGTCACCGTCAGGATCGTGGCGTACATCGCCTTGCGCGGGTGCCCGGCGGCACGCAACACGGCGTTCAGACCCAAATACATGTGTGTAACGACGTTACCCCACAGAATGACGGACATATACTCCCGGGCATAGCCGATCGTCGCATCGCTGGCTCCGAAAAAGTAGAGAATCGGATCGAGAAAAACCAGCGTCAGCAACCCGAAAGAGATTCCGATAATCAGGTTGAGCACCACGACATTCCCCAGAATCCGCTGGGCCGTTTCGTAATCCCGCTGCCCCAGGCGCATCGACACCAGCGTCGCGGCGCCCACACCCACCAACGAACCGAACGCCGCCGCGAGGTTCATCAGCGGGAACGTCAGGGCCAGCCCCGAAATGGCCAGCGCCCCCACGCCGTGCCCGATAAAGATGCTGTCCACCATGTTATACAGCGACGAGGCGGTCATCGCGATAATGGCCGGCACGGCATATTGAACGAGCAGCTTGCGGATACGCTCGGTTCCCAGCTCCATCGCCGCTCCTTTTACTTCACTCATACACAAATTCTCCCTTCAATAATTATTCGGCGCACGAAACGGCTGCGACGGTCTTTCCGCCCCGGCAACCGCCCGCACGATCCAAACACACCGTTCCCGTCCGGAATACACCGAACAGGAACGATCGATTTATCAATACATTAATTAAAACGACGAAACGCTACTCGATCTCCCAGTCGCAGCCGTCCTTGCGGTCCTTGACCCGGATACCGATGGCCGTAAGCTCGTCCCGGATCTTATCCGACAGCGCCCAATTCTTCTCGGTCTTGGCCGTCTGCCGCAGGTCGAGAAGCATGTTCACCAACGGCGTAACCAGATCCTTGCCGCCGGCCGAAGCCGCCTTTTCGTCGCGCAAACCCAGAATATCGAACACATAACGACGGACGATCTCCCGGAGCTTCTCCAGATCGGCCGCCGTGATCCGTTGCTGCCCCTCGACCAACTGATTGATGATGCGCACCCAGTCGAACAGTGCGGAAATCGCCATCGGCGAGTTCAGGTCGTCGTCCAACGCTTCGCGGCAGCGGGTTTCGAGCTCCGCAGGATCCACCGTGGATTGCTCCGACGGCTTGATCTTGTCGAGCGCCTCGACAGCCTTCATCAGGCGGTCGAGTCCCTTTTCGGCGGCTTGCAACGCCTCGTTCGAAAAGTCGAGCGTCGAACGGTAGTGAGCCTGTAATACGAAGAAACGGATCGTCATCGGCGAATAGGCCTGCGTCAGCAACTTATGATTGCCCGTGAAAAGCTCCTCGAGCGTGATGAAGTTGCCGAGCGACTTGCCCATCTTCTGACCGTTGATCGTAATCATGTTGTTGTGAATCCAATACTTAGCCGAGTCGTGGCCGAGCGCCGCCGTCGATTGCGCGATCTCGCATTCGTGATGCGGAAACATCAGGTCCATACCGCCGCCGTGGATGTCGAACCGCTGGCCCAGGTATTTGGTGCTCATGGCCGAACACTCCATGTGCCAGCCGGGGAAGCCGTCGCTCCAGGGCGAAGGCCAGCGCATGATATGCTCCGGCGAAGCCTTCTTCCAGAGGGCGAAATCGCACGAATGGCGCTTGTCGCCCTGCCCGTCCAGCTCGCGCGTGTTCGTCAGAATATCGTCGAGGTTGCGGCCCGAAAGACGGCCGTAACTGTATTTCCGGTTGTATTTCTCCACATCGAAATAGACCGACCCGTTCGATTCGTAGGCGAAACCGTTGTCGAGAATCTCCTTCACCATGGCGATCTGCTCGATGATATGGCCGCTGGCGCAGGGTTCGATCGAGGGGGACAGCACGTTCAGCTCGTCCATCGCCCGGTGGTAACGCTCCGTGTAATAGTGCGCCACTTCCATCGGTTCGAGCTGCTCCAGCCGCGCCTTCTTCGAAATCTTGTCCTCACCGTCATCGGCATCGTGCTCCAGATGTCCCACGTCGGTCACGTTGCGCACGTAGCGTACCTTGTAGCCGAGCGACCGGAGATAACGGAACAACAGGTCGAAGGTCACCGCCGGCCGGGCGTGTCCCAGATGCGGATCGCCATATACGGTAGGTCCGCAGACATACATTCCCACATGCGGGGGATTGATCGGCTCGAAGGTTTCCTTGCGGCGGTCGAGCGTGTTGTAAAGGGTCAATTTCGATTCCATAACAAGCAATATCTTCCGAGCCACAAAATTAACATTTTTCCCACAAAAACAGTAAAAACGAAGACAAAGTTTGCAGTTCCGCCATCGTTCGGAGCAACACGCTCCCGACCTGATACCGCATAAACCCCGAATAAAATATGAAGCACCCTGCAAATCAAAAATAAAAATCATTTGCAAATACAAAATATTTTATCTATTTTTCAGATAGATAAAAACACATTTCTCTTCACACACAAAAAACTCCCGGACAGAATCGCTTTTTTAAGACCGGCCTCGTTTCTGCCGAAAATAAAAACCCGCCGTAGGCCCGGCACTAAAACCTTTTATACTATGAAATATTTTAGATTCGTATGGTTGTTGATGATCTTCGGGGGGGGGATTTTGGGTTCCTCGCTCTTTGCCGGGTGTAACAACGACGATCCCGTCACACCGGATGCACAGCCTGAAATCGTATTCGCCAAAGAGAGCCTCGATGTTCCGGCCGAAGGAGGACCTTTCCAAATCGAATACACGATCGAAAACCCCGTCGCAAATGCGACCCTGTCTGCCAAATGCAACGACAGTTGGATAACGGACATCGATACCAAAACCGCAGGGGTCATCTCTTTCAACGTAACCAAAAACGAAACAGCGGAAAAGAGAGAAGCAATCATCGAAGTTTCGTACGCGGATATCCAGCCGGCGCCTTCCTTTACAGCAAAACAGGCGGCCCGTCCGGAGGAGGCATTTACGATAACGATTTCGGACATCACCACAAAAACATTCCGAACTACAGTCCGTCCCGGAGACCAGGAAATGTATTATCTGTTGAACATCATCCCCTCCCGGGCTGCCGCCGATTTCAAGACGGATGACGAGCTCTACCAATACGACATCGACTTCTATACAGACATGGACGCAACGGGCAGCGGCTGGCAAAGCTGGGCACAAGAATACCTCGAACAGGGGACTATTGCAGACAGGCTGATCGAAAACATGGAACCCGATACCGAATACCTCGTTTACGCATACGGCGTGGATCCCATCACGATCGAAAGGCTGACCCCGATCTCAAAAAAGACGCTCACAACCCTGGCACCCCAAACAATCGACACAAAATTCGACATACAGATCGTTTCGACCGAAGGTCTCAACATCGACGTTCTTGTCAAAGCGAACGATTACGACGGCCATTTTGTCGCAAAGATCTACGGCAGCGTCGATGCGGCCGATACGGATGCGACCGTTTTGGAGAAAATATCGGAAAGTTGGATCGACAACGTACAGATCTACGGATGGATGGGCTACACGGCCGAAATGATCCTGAGCCAATATACCTTTCAACAATCCAGAGAAATCCAGGAAACGCTCGAACCGAACTCCAAATACTACATTTATGCCTTTGCCGTCGATGACGAAGCCCTGCGCTGTTCGGACATCGTATTCATCCCTATTACGACAAACGACACATCCATACAACATTGACGACGGCAACCGTCGAAATTACACCGATCGCTACGCCTCTCCTGAAAACTACCATTCAGGAGAAAAGCATCAGACCGGCTCCATACGAAAAATTCCCGATCAGTCCGGACATTCAGTCCGGACTGATCTTCTTAACAACCGACAGACGACTATCTCGACCGTCTCCTCACTTAAAAATATCGTTTCAAACTTCGTCGAACGAGATAGTCCCAATTTTTCAACCAATAAAAACACACAATAAATTAAAAAAGACAAAAACATTTGCAAATACCGAATATTTTATCTATTTTTTTCCAACAAAGAAAAACAACATCTCTATTACATGAAAGAAAACACTTAAGCAGAAAGCGCTTTTTTTTAAGACCGGCCTCGTTTCTGCCGAAAATTAAAAACCTGCCGTAGGCCCGGCACTAAAACCTTTTACGCTATGAAACACTTTAGATTCGCATGGATGTTGCTGATGTTCGGGGGGGGGATTTTGGGATGCCTGCCTTCATGCAGCGACAAAGACAACGGTATGGAGCAGACGGAGCCGAACGACCCGGACGACCCACAGGGACCCCAAATTCCGGACGATCCCAATCCGCCCATGACCGGGTACATCGCCCATACGATGACCGAAGGCGAACTGATGTACTACGGGCATGACAGTGAATACAGCAAAGAAGGCGGAGCCGTTTATTTCCTCTACCTGAAAGACCTGAACAACTCTGCCCGCGGATGTAGCGTATGCTTTTATGTCAATGTCCCACGACAGGAAAAGGGTAGCTTCACCCTTCCGGCCGGGAAATACACCGCCTCCTCCACTTGGGAAATAAATACGTTCAACAATAAAAATACGACTAGATACCGTTCCAACTGGAATGTGGTCGCCCCCAAATGGACACAATACGTTGCCGAAGCCGGAGAATTCGAAGTCGCCATCGGCGACAACATGACCTACACGATCAGAGGCCACATGAAAGGCGGCTCCATTCAGGACGGGGGTTCCATTATGGAAAACGAAGCGGGCGTAGCGTTCGCATTCACAGGTCGGTTGCTGATTTCCGATTACTCGGAAGACTATGAAGACCCGGATGATCCGGATACTCCGGATGATCCCGCACCCGAAGTGCCTGAGGTAACCATGTCCACCGGCTCCCTGTATCGTTACAACGACAACATCTATTATCTCCAGCTCAAGGATGCCAATCCCGCCGATCTCTACGAGACAACCTTTTACTTGAAGCTGCCCGCTTCGGATTCACCGTTGTTGGCCAGCGGCGACTATATGGCAGCAACGACAGGCGAAGAGATGACCATCGATGCGAGCAAGTCATTCTGGAACTTTACCGACAAGGACAACCACAACGACAAGATCAAAAACCGGCTCAAGGAGGGAACCAAAATTCACATCGTCAGCAACGGCGACCACAACTACACGATCACCGGCACACTGGAAGGTACATCCGATAAAACCGGTAAAAACACAGCTCTGAAAATCAACTTTTCCGGCACTCTTCCTTTCGAGGACTACGCCGATCCGGAACCCGTGGAACCGACTGTTGCGGAGGTGACCATGACCATCGGCAACCTGGACTACTACGACGGCAATATCTATACTCTGACCCTCAAGGACGCCAACCCGACAGATACTTACGAAGCGTCGCTTTCGTTCAAACTACCCGCTTCGGAGACCCTGCAGCTCGTCAGCGGCGACTACCCCGTATCGACCGGCAGCGGAGAGATGACCCTCGACGCAGCCAAATCCTCTTGGACATTCATCGACAAGGAGAATTTCAACGACCGGATCAAAAATACGATCAAAGAAGGTTCACTCACCGTGACAAACAACGGGAACCACAACTACACCGTAACCGGCACTCTCCGGGGAGCGAGCGACACCGGACAGGAAACAGCCATTAAGATCGATTTTACCGGCACAGTACCTTTCAACAACTATTCGACTCCTCCGGCTCCGGAAGCACCGAAAGCAACCATGACCGTCGGCGACCTCTACTACAATGGGGACAATGTATTCTTCCTCGGCCTGAAAGATGGCTCTCCGATAAAAGAATACGGCATCACGTTCTACATTACGCTCGCGCCCACAGATCCTCTGCAACTCGCCAGCGGCGACTACACGGGCGGTGCCGCCGGTGAGAACATGACTTTCGATCTGGCGAAATCCTTCTGGAACTACAACGATCCCACCTACGGAATCATCAAGAACAGAATCACGGAGGGAACTCTCAAAATCGTCGCCAACGGCAATGACGACTATACCATTACGGGCTCGTTCAAAGCCATCGACGAGGACGACAAAAATACCGAGCTCGAAATCGAATACACCGGAAAACTTCCCTGCGAGGATTACTCCTATTGATCTTTCAGGAGTTGCTCCGAAGACAAAAAAACCGGTCCGATTATGAATCGGACCGGTTTTTCACAGGTCGGCATTCCTTATAAAAATTTTTCCGAATTCATTCCACAACACGATTCAGATCCGCATATACTCTCCCTTTGCCAACACATACTCCTCTCTGTTGAAATTTCAGAATCCGGCAGACAACCGGAATCCCGCATCCCCCGAAAATCGAACGAATCTCGCACCTCATATACCCGGATTCCGGCCTGCGGCACCCCATACTTTACCGACGATAATAAAGAATCCGAACAAAAAACAAAAATAAACACCCGATTTAAGCGTTATCTTAATATCTTTGCAGAAGATAGGATCCGCCTCGGAAAACCGGGAACTTGTTCCCGTTTTCTCCCGGCTTTCACTATCTTTGCACAGCACGGGAAACCCGTTGCGGCAAAATCCGGCAAAATCGATTTTGCACCCGGCTTTCATCGTATTTGTACACAACAACAGACTTAAATCCGACGGACTGCCCTAAAAAACCGAACGTTCGACTTCGCACGCAGGGGACATGCCGTTTTGCGGACAAACCGAAACTCAAATGAATAGCTACAAACGCTGGAACAACATCGTCGGCTGGATCGTCTTCGCCATCGCGGCCATGACCTATCTGCTGACCATGGAGCCCTCTTCGAGCC
>ERZ835051.2503-NODE-2503-length-16163-cov-4.613919_pt1 | contig 16163 bp, 8 predicted proteins | sample MGYA00519575_ERZ835051 | MGnify/ENA primary metagenome ERZ835051 (study PRJEB31850, sample SAMEA3708769) | human gut metagenome | biome: human gut; feature: human-associated habitat; material: faeces | place: China | collected 2014 ... | reverse complement strand
TTGTGTATGAATTAGTTGGCTAATTTTATACTATTTACTGAATGTTCCTAAAAATCGGTACGCGATAATCAGCAGAATAGCGATATTTTTTCTATAATTATTAAGAACCGTTTCAAAAAAATGATTATTTTTGAAACGGTTCTTATTTTAAACTATTGTTCGGAATAAACGCAGTACCTTGGCATAGCCAGTCGAGTAAACCCGTTGTTTTCTCTCTCGGTTTGCAGTTTATTTTACACAAACTTTATACTTGCCTTCTATGAAAAAGACTACCTGTTTACTACGCTACGGCATTCTCTTTCTTCTTTTAACAGTTTCATCGCTTATCTGTGCACAAATTCCGGCCGGATATTATTATCAAGCACACGGCAAAACCGGTGCAGAGTTGAAAACCGCCTTGCATAACATCATAAAAGAGGCTTCTATGCTCAAATATGGAAGCGGAGAGGGCGCAACTTGGGAAGGTTTTTTCTATACCGATCAAAATCCCGACGGATCGGTTTTTGACATGTACTCCAATGAGACACGATATTTCAACGGATTCAACGGTATCGACGGGATGCACATAGAACATTCTCTGCCGAATAGTTGGTGGGGAGGTATTAAGAATAACGCCTATAAAGATTTATATCATCTTTATCCGGCAGATGCAACAATGAATATGTCGAAAAGCAACAACCCTTTAGGTGAAGTCTCCGGAACTCCTATCAGAGACAACGGATTGAGCAAAATGGGGAAAAACGGTTTCGGGAACACATACACAGGCAACTGCTTCGAACCAGCAGATATTTATAAAGGGGATTTCGCCCGTTCTTATTTCTACATTGCTACGGCATACGAAGACTATGCTTCTCTCTGGAATAGCCCGATGATGCAAAATAATACATGGCCTGTATGGCAGTCTTGGGCACTGCAACTACTGATGGAATGGAATAAAAATGATCTCAAAAGCGCTCGGGAAGAAGAGAGAGCAGAAGCTGTTTACAAAATTCAGGGTAACCGTAATCCTTTTATAGATTATCCCGATTTAGTGGATTATATATGGGGAGACAAAACATCTACTCCCTACCCTTTTCCGGATGAAACAGAACCTTTTCTAATATCTCCGAGAAACAATAAAACATTAGATTTCGGCATTCTGCTACAAGGCGACAATAAAACTATCGATCTTGATATTCAAGGAAAGAATTTGACCGAGACCCTGAATTTTTATTGGAAAACCGGAGGAGAAAATTCCGGATTAAGCCTTTCTCAAGAATCGGTCACTGCAAATGAAGCTATAAATGGCAAAACGATTCATATCTGTTATATGCCTCAAACATCAGGAACGGGTATCGACACGTTAGTAATAAAAGGCGGCGGACTGACAGACTCGGTAATCGTAAAAGTATCACGAGGTGCAACAGAAGATTTTATGGCACTCCCGGCTACAGAAACGACTTCTACACAATCTACATTGCGATGGATTCGCCACCCGCAAGCAACAGGCTACCGGATCGATCTTTATTCAGGAGACCAACAGGCCGGAGATCTGATTATATCATCCTATATCGAAGGAAGTAAAGGATACGACAAAGCCATCGAAATTTATAACGGCACAGGAAAAGACATCGATCTTTCGAAATACAGTTTACGGAAACAGACAAACGGAAGCGGAAGTTTCGGAACGGAACTTTTTCTAAAAAATGATGAGCATCCCATACTTGCCGACGGTGAAAACTTTTTGATTGTATCAGGGGACTGTACGAACGAAGCTCTAATAAACAGGGCACAAATGATTGCTCCGGCAGAAAAAGAAAAATCTCTCATGTCTTTTAACGGAGATGATGCAATCGGATTGTATCATAACGGCATCCAAATAGACGTTATCGGAGATGTAGATACGGGAAAAGGCGCAACCTGGGGAGTAAATGTTACTTATATGCGAAAAACGGAAGTAACTCATCCTACCACCGTATGCGATTGGTCGGAATGGGTAAATTTAGGTCAAGATGTTATTGACCGAACCGGAACTTTCACCATGCAGTTCGCTCCTGAAAGTCAGTATGTTTTCGAAGATAAAGAAGTCGGAGAACAAACGGAATATCAGGTTTCCGGCCTAATGCCCAACCACCGTTACACTTATCGTGTCACCGCACTGTCCGCACAAGGAGAGATTGAGGCTGTTAACACGATGGGTATTAAAACTTCTCCATTAGAATCGCCAGAAGTATTGGATGCAACAGAAATAACAGAAAACTCTTTTGTCGCCAATTGGGACATAGTTTCCGGTGCTGAACATTACCTGATCGATCTGTACACCCTCATAGGAGATGAGGAAGTAGAAATATTTGAGACATTTACAAATGTAAAAGACGGAAAACCCCTGCCCGAAGGCTGGACAGGAAACGCATCGGGACATTACGAATCCAGTACAAATTCCAAAGAACCCAATTCATTAGCATTCAAACCGGAAAAAGGAGAAGAAGAATACATACAAACTTGTGACTATCCTGCACCTGTAACAGAACTCTCATTCTGGTACAAATTCGTTTCAGGAGGCATAGGTTCGACATTCAAAATAGAAAAGAAAAGCAATGGGATATGGAGTGAGATAGACATTATAGAATTTGTAAATAGCGCTCAAACAGCAAGCTACTCATTCACAAAAGATGAAAATATTACGGCATTCAGATTTACTTATCACAAAGAAAAAGGGAATTTTGCTCTTGATAATGTATCTGTAACATACGGAGGCACAAAGCCTGAATACATCGTACAAGATAAAATCGTAACAGGACTCAGTTGCAAATTCGAAAACCTGAAAAAAGATACAGAATACTATTATCAGGTTCGATCGGCAATCGGAGATATCCTTTCTGAACAATCGGAACGAGTAGCTGTAAAAACCTCCGGGAATACAGGTTCTATTGAGAAAAACGAACAGAACGGATTAATTTTTTGTTCAACAAATAGCGGCTTCAGAATTTTAGGGTTACAAGGAAACGAAACCGTTTCGGTATATACACCATCCGGAACGAGCATATTCGAAACCCGAGCAAACTCTGCCGTCATTGAGATTCCTGCCTCCTCACGAGGAATATATATCATCGGAATAAAGTCCTCGTCAGGATATAAGACGATGAAAGTTATTTGGTAACATCTCTAAAAACTCTTATATATCCGAATGTGTGAGAGACATTTTGTGTCAAAGAAGAAATAATATGGATTATTTTTTTTAAGTTTGCCATTAATGATAAAAGAGCTTTAAAAAATATGGGGGAGTCCAGTAATAATATAGAAATACAGGAAGATAATCTAATAGAGCAGGAGTTTCAAGCATTATTGACAGACTATTTGCATTCGAACCACCGAAAAAAGGTGGATATTATCGAACGGGCATTCCGATTTGCCAAAGATGCTCATCAAGGAATTCGACGACGTTCAGGCGAACCATATATACTGCATCCGATTGCCGTAGCGCGCATCGTGTGTCAAGAAATAGGATTAGGTTCTACATCTATTTGTTCGGCTCTTCTCCATGATGTCGTAGAAGACACGGAATATACGGTAGAAGATATAGAAAATCTGTTCGGGAAAAAGATTGCCATGATCGTAGCGGGACTGACGAAAATTTCCGGAGGGATTTTCGGTGACCAGGCTTCTGCTCAAGCAGAGAATTTCAGAAAACTGTTATTGACAATGTCCGAAGATATTCGGGTCATTTTGATAAAAATGGCAGACCGTTTGCACAATATGCGGACATTAGGATCTATGGCACCCAGTAAACAATATAAAATTGCCGGAGAAACACTCTATATTTATGCACCGCTTGCCCATCGGTTGGGGTTATTTGCAATCAAAACAGAACTGGAAGATCTCAGTTTTAAATACGAACATCCGGATGCGTATAAAGAGATCAGTCAGAAAATCGCGGACAGCGAAATAAAACGTCAAGCTGCTTACGAGGATTTTTCAGCTCCTATTACAGAAAAATTACACGAAATGGGTGTAAAATTTGAGATGAAAGCCCGTGTAAAATCAGTCTATTCGATCTGGAATAAAATGCAAACCAAGAATATCCCGTTCGAAGAGGTATATGATCTTTTTGCCGTACGTATTATTTTTGATCCGGAACGGGAAGAAGACGAAAAAAAAGAGTGTTGGAACATATATTCCATTATAACCGACATTTACAAAGTACATCCGGAACGCATCCGCGATTGGGTGAGTCGTCCCAAGGCAAATGGCTACCGGGCATTGCACGTCACAGTCATGGGTCCTGACGGTAACTGGACAGAAGTGCAGATACGAAGCCGGAAAATGGACGAAATAGCAGAAAGAGGATTCGCTGCACATTGGAAATATAAAGTAGGAAATACAGATGAAGAATCGGAACTGGACATTTGGCTAAAAACGATTAAGGAGATTCTCGAAAACCCAGAGCCGAATGCTCTCGATTTTTTGGACACGATAAAATTAAACCTGTTTGCATCGGAAATTTTTGTATTTACCCCCAAAGGGGAATTGAAAACACTTCCTAAAGATGCCACAGCTCTCGATTTTGCATTTACATTGCACTCTGATATGGGTTACCATTGTATTGCAGCAAAGGTAAATCACAAGTTGGTGCCTCTATCCCAAAAACTCCAGAGTGGAGATCAAGTGGAAATACTGACGTCCAAAACCCAAACTCCAAAAGAAGAGTGGATACATTTCATTACTACGGCAAAGGCAAAAACCCGATTACAAGCAGCTTTGCGAAAAGACAAAAAACAAATTGCAGCCAAAGGAGAAAATATTTTCAATAATTTCCTTGAAGAAAACGGATTAGCCAAAAACGACTTAAGTATAGTCGATAAAATATTGAACCACTTCGGTATAGACAAAAAAGAAGAACTGTTTTATCAACTCGGAAGCAACAATATCTCCTTAGACGAATCGGTTAAGAAACTCTTTAAAAATAAGAGTCAAAACGTATTTATGAAATACTTGAAGATGCCGTTCGGGGGGAATAACAAATCTGCACCCGTTCCCGTAAAACCAGAATCGGTTGCAGCTCCAGACCGGAAAATAGACCGGAAAGCAACTTATATTTTACGAGACGACGGAAAAGAAAAGAACTATACCATCGCTCCTTGTTGCTGTCCTATTCCCGGAGATGACGTATTAGGATATATCAATGAAGACGAAACGGTTGTCGTACACAAACGCTCATGCCCTATCGCCATGAAGCTAAAAAGCAGTTTCGGTCCGCGACTTGTTTCTACACAATGGGACGAACGTATCGACGAATCTTTCCCCGCAACAATCGAAATTAAAGGAATCGACGGGGTCGGGGTTCTTAATCACATTACTAAAGTCATTTCGGAAGATCTGGCAATCAACATCCGGAACTTGTCCATCGAAAGTAACGACGGACTATTTACAGGTAAATTAGGCATCATGGTACATGACGTGCAAGATATAGAGAAACTATGTAACAATATAAAAAAAGTCAAGGAAGTCAAGTCGGCTGTTCGAGTTAAAAACATATAATCATTGCAGAATATGAAACGGGAAACTGTAAAATCATTTTTTGGTAAAACGCTTATATTTCAAATCTTGTTTTTTGTTGCAGCGCTTTTTCTGACAATATATTTCTTTCCTCGCGAAGAGAAATTCCGTTATCATTTCCAAGAAGGAAAACCCTGGAAATACGGTTTATTAACAGCTTCTTTCGACTTTCCTATTTACAAAAGCCAAGAACAGATAAAAAAAGAACAAGACAGCATTCTACAACAATTTCAACCTTTCTATGTCGAAAACGCATCGATCGGGAAACAACAAATCGCAAAATTTCAACAAGCGTACAAAAACGACTTGAAAGACCGATTACCTCATCATCTTTATAACTATACGATAACCGCTTTAGACAATATATATAAACAAGGGATCATTTCATCCGGAGAATATGATAAGCTACAAAAAGAACATATCGAGAACATCCGCATACTCAATAACAACATTGCCCGTGAATATCAGGTCAGTCAGTTACGTTCACCTCGTACTGCTTACGAGCAGATTATAAATAGTCTTCCGGACGAGGCAAGCAAAGACCTTTTACGCACCTGCAATCTCAATACCTACTTAGTCGAGAACATGGTTTTCGATAGTACTACGACAAAAAAAATAAGATACGAACTTTTACAACGGATATCGGCATCCTCCGGTATCGTACAAGCCGGTGAAAGAATTATTGACCGGGGCGAAATCGTCTCTCCTCATACCTATCAGATTTTAAAATCATTGGAAACGGTAACCCTCAAGAAAAAAATCAATATGGACAGGAGAGAGACGACTCTGATCGGACAAGCTATCGTTATTACCTGTCTGTTCACTTTCTTTTATCTATTTTTAGCTCTTTTCCGTTCCCGGATTTTCAAAGATATAAGAAGTTTGGGATTCCTGATGTTGATGATCGTATGTGTAACCTTGGCAGCATACATGATGACGCAAACCAGACTACAAGGCATATATCTCGTCCCGTTTGCCATGTTACCGCTCACAGTCGTTACATTCCTCGATTCGCGAACAGCATTATATGCGCATCTGGTCACTGTCCTATTATGCGCATTCGCAGCACCGTTCCCATTAGAATTCATATTCTTGCAAATCATAGTGGGTATGACAGCAATAGACAGTCTCAGCGAATTAGTAAAAAGATCTCAATTGGTGCGTTGTGCTATACTCGTATTCATAGCTTACTGTGTAAGTTATGTAGGTTATACATTACTTACCGAAGGGGATTGGAGTAAACTCAATCCGAACATGTTCCTTTATTTTGGTATAAACGGAGTATTACTGCTATTTGCATACCTTCTGATTTATTTGCTCGAAAAGACATTCGGTTTCATTTCTAACGTTACCTTAGTAGAATTGTCCGACATTAATTCTCCGGTACTCAGGCAACTCTCTGAAATCTGTCCCGGAACATTCCAACACTCCATGCAGATTTCAAATTTGGCGGCCGAAGCAGCGAACAAAATAGGGGCAAATGCTCAATTGGTAAGAACCGGCGCTTTATACCATGATATAGGAAAACTTGCAAATCCGGCATTCTTTACAGAAAATCAATCTGGAGTAAATCCTCATCATAATCTCTCATACGAACAAAGTGCCCAAATTATCATACAACATGTGAAAGACGGGATCAAAATGGCAGACAAACTGATGCTTCCTCAAGCCATCAAAGATTTTATCAGCACACATCACGGAAAAAGTAAAACCAAATATTTTTATAATTCATATAAAAACGAATTTCCGGATTTCAAAATCAACGAAGACTCTTTTACTTATCCCGGACCGAATCCTTTTACTAAAGAAACAGGCATATTGATGATGGCGGATGCTGTCGAAGCAGCTTCCCGCAGTTTGAAAGAATATACCGAAGAGTCGATTTCAAAATTGGTAAACAATATTATAGATAGTCAGATTGCAGATGGTCTTTTCAAGAATACACCTTTAAGTTTCAGAGATGTGGAAACTATAAAAAACGTATTTATCGAGAAATTGAAAACAATGTATCATACACGCATCAGCTACCCTGAATTAAAAGAAGATCCGCATCGGAAGCCGGATCAAACCAAACAACAATAAGAGAATTTACCCAAAGGATAAAGTAAAAATAATAACTTGTAATTTCAAAAACACATTCCATATCAAATTTCTATCTTGACAGAATAAAAATAAAAAATATGTAGGTAGATAAAGAAAATTTGCGTAATATTGCACTGTCAAAATAAATTGAAGCAGAGATAGAATGAAACAGTTCCTGCAATATTGTTTTATATATACTACTATTACAACAACCACCCCTTAGGGGGTTTAAGTTGTCATATCCATCCTTTTGGTTCATAAATACCGATTATATGAACCTATTCCATTGAAAATAAATTTATAAATTTGACCTTGTTCCGTTAATCAATACCGCTTTTCTGTATAAAAACAGAAAAGATACATTGTGCCGGACAAAAAATAAAAAAGATATATTTACAACTGATGAAAGTATTAAAATTCGGAGGAACATCCGTAGGTTCCGTAGAAAGCATCAAAAACGTAAAGAAAATAGTAGAAGCCTGTGATGAACCGGTAATAGTAGTAGTGTCCGCTTTAGGTGGTATTACCGATAAACTGATAGAGACCGCTCGTTTAGCAGGAACTGGAAATAGTGAATATCTGACTCATTTTAAAGAAATTATCCACAGGCATCATAACGTTATCGACGGGATCGTTCCAGAAAAACGTAAACAAGAAGTGCTCCAAATCGTAAACGAATTATTAGACGAGCTCGGTAATATATTTCGGGGAGTATCGCTTATCAAAGACTTATCTGCCAAAACCCAAAATACCATAGTCAGTTACGGAGAACGGATATCATCCGTAATTGTCAGCCGAGTGATTAACGATGCCGTACATTATGATTCACGGGAATTTATTAAAACAGAAGTCCAGTTCAACAAAAATATAGTTGATTTTGATCTAACAAATGAACTGGTTAGGAAAACATTTAAAGAACTGCCGAAAGTCTCCTTAGTTCCGGGGTTTATCTCTTCCGATAAAAAAAATAACGATGTAACCAATCTCGGCAGAGGTGGTTCAGATTACACTGCAGCGATCCTCGCAGCGGCATTAGGAGCATCGCGTCTGGAAATATGGACGGATGTCGATGGGTTCATGACCGCCGATCCCCGAGTTATCAGCAACACTTATGTTATAGAACACCTGTCGTTTATCGAAGCGATGGAGTTATGTAATTTCGGGGCAAAAGTTATTTATCCTCCGACCATTTATCCGGTCTACCATAAAAATATACCTATCGTTATTAAAAACACTTTCAACCCGGAAGCTCAGGGAACATTAATAACTCAAGATTCCGCATCAGGCGAAGGAAAGGCAATTAAAGGAATATCGTCGATCAACGATACCTGCTTAATTACCGTTACCGGACTTGGAATGGTAGGTGTTATTGGTATTAACTACCGTATATTCAAGGCCCTTGCCAAATCAGGAGTAAGCGTATTTCTCGTATCTCAGGCATCCTCTGAGAATAACACTTCTTTCGCTGTAAAAAATGCAGATGCAGATTTGGCGGTAAAAGTTCTCACCGAAGAGTTTGCTCAAGAAATTGAAATGGGTGAGATCAGCGAAATCAGTGCAGAGAAAGATCTCGCCACAGTAGCCATTGTAGGTGAAAATATGAAACACACTCCGGGTATTGCCGGGAAACTCTTCAACACTTTAGGACGTAACGGTATCAATGTCATCGCATGTGCGCAAGGAGCTTCGGAAACAAATATTTCTTTTGTAATAGAACTAAACAGTTTGAGAAAAGCTCTAAACGTAATTCATGACTCGTTTTTCTTGTCTAACGTACAAGTTCTCAATCTATTTATCACCGGTATAGGATTAGTAGGAAAAGACTTGTTAGAACAAATACGCAAGCAACAGCCCAACCTGCTCAAAGACAAATCGCTCCGACTGAATATCGTCGGATTGGCGAATTCAAAAAAATGCCTGTTCCGCCGGGAAGGCATTTCTCTCGACCATTATGAAGAAGAACTCAAGGCATCTCCGCTGTCGGCCAGTCCGGCAGCCATACGGGACGGTATCATTCAAATGAACATATTCAACTCGGTTTTTGTCGATTGTACTGCCAGCAATGAAATAGCAGGAATTTATAAAGATCTTCTTAATCATAATGTTTCTGTCGTTGCGGCTAATAAAATCGCCGCTTCATCGGCCTATGACAACTATGCGGAACTGAAAAGAATAGCACGCAAACGGGACGTCAAGTTTTTGTTCGAAACGAATGTCGGAGCAGGATTACCGATTATCAATACAATCAATAACCTGATCAATAGCGGGGATAAAATTCTGAAAATCGAAGCAGTAGTTTCTGGAACATTAAACTTTATCTTCAACGTTTTAAGTGAAGATATACCTTTAAGTAAAGCTATTCGGCTGGCTCAGGAATCAGGTTACAGCGAACCTGACCCCCGACTCGACTTAAACGGACAGGATGTGGTACGAAAGCTTGTCATTTTGGCAAGAGAAGCAGGATATCGGGTAGAACAAAGCGATGTTGTAAAAAAACTGTTCATCCCCGAAGAATATTTTCAAGGCTCTCTGGATGACTTCTGGAAACAAATTCCTAAACTCGACGAAGAATTTGAAGAACGACGTAAAAAGCTGGTTTCCGAAAATAAGAGATACCGTTTTGTCGCAACTTTAGATGGAGGAAAAGTCGAAGTCGGGTTACAGGAAGTCGATAGCAAACATCCTTTTTATCAATTAGAAGGAAGCAATAACGTAATATTAATCACAACCGATCGTTACAAAGAATATCCGATGGTTATCAAAGGATACGGTGCTGGAGCTATGGTAACGGCAGCCGGTGTATTTGCCGATATTATCAGCATTGCCAACATTCGTTAGTAAAAAATATTATTATGAAGTATATAATCGTATTAGGCGACGGAATGGCTGATGAGCCAATCGCCGAATTGGGAAATAAAACACCTCTCCAAGCTGCCGACACTCCAATTATGGACTGGCTCGCTTCACATGGAAGGTGCGGTCGCTTAAATACTGTTCCCGAAGGATTCGAACCGGGAAGTGAAATCGCAAACATGTCGGTTCTCGGATATGATCTATATAAAGTTTTCGAAGGAAGGGGTTCTTTAGAAGCTGCCAGTATGGGAGTAAACATCGAACCGGGAGAGATGGCTATGCGCTGTAATCTGATCTGTATAGAAAACGGAGTTATCAAGAATCACTCGGCCGGACACATTTCCAATGAAGAAGCATCTGAATTGATCGATTATCTACAAAAAGAGCTGGGAGGAAATGATGTGAATTTTTTCCCTGGAGTTTCATACCGACATCTCCTTAAATTAAAAGGCGGAGACAAACGATTAAAATGTACACCTCCGCATGACGTTCCCGGAACTCCGGCAAACGAAGTGATGATAAAAGCTCTTGTCCCGGAAGCTCAGAAAACGGCAGACCGGTTGAACGAACTTATCGTCAAATCCCAAGAACTATTATGTAATCATCCGGTAAATCTGAAAAGAAAAGCCGAAGGTAAAGATATGGCTAACAGTATATGGCCGTGGTCACCGGGCTACAAACCGCAAATGAAACCTATAACACAGCAATACGGCTTGCGTAACGGAGTAGTTATTTCAGCAGTCGATCTGATCAAAGGCATAGGTATTTACGCCGGATTGAGATCTATTGATGTAGAAGGGGCTACCGGATTATATGATACAAACTACGAGGGAAAAACCGAAGCTGCCATAGAAGCTTTGAAAGACAATGATTTTGTATATCTGCATATCGAAGCCAGTGACGAAGCCGGACATGAGGGAAACGCCTTACTAAAGAAAAAGACTGTAGAGTTTTTAGATCATCGGGTTTTAAAGCGACTGGTAGAAGCTTCTCAAGAAATGGATGAACCCTTGACTATCGCTCTATTGCCAGATCATCCTACCCCATGTCGCATTCGCACCCACACCGCAGCCCCAGTTCCTTTTATAATTTACAAACCGGGAAAAGAACCCGACAATGTACAGACATACGATGAATTTAGTGTCGAGGAAGGATATTACGGGCTACTGAGTCAAGATGAATTTATTAAAGAATTATTCAAAAAAGATTGATCAAATGTATTATTACAGCACAAACAAACAGGCGGCTAAAGCAACTTTAGAGGAAGCGGTAATCAAAGGGTTAGCCTCCGACAAAGGTCTTTTTATGCCAGAAACTATAAAAAGGCTGCCCGATGCTTTTTACCACAATATCGGAGAAATGACTTTTCAAGAGATGTCATTTATCGTAGCAGAAGCTTTCTTCGGAGAAGATGTCGAAGCCGACATATTAAAGGAAATTGTTTATGATACACTGAATTTCGATACTCCTCTTGTTCACGTTCATGACAATATATACAGTTTAGAACTGTTTCACGGACCGACATTAGCATTTAAAGACGTCGGAGGACGTTTTATGGCACGCCTATTAGGGCATTTCATTCGCAAAAAAGGAGAAAAAGAGGTTAATGTTTTAGTCGCCACATCCGGAGATACGGGCAGTGCCGTAGCAAACGGATTCTTAGGAGTACCCGGCATACGAGTATTTGTCTTGTATCCCAAAGGAAAAGTCAGTGAAATACAAGAAAAACAGTTTACGACACTCGGCCAGAACATCACGGCTTTAGAAGTCGATGGGACATTCGATGATTGTCAATCTCTTGTGAAAGAAGCATTTATGGATAAAGAATTGAATAAGGCCCTATTGCTGACATCAGCCAATTCTATTAACGTTGCCCGCTTTCTACCGCAATCTTTTTACTATTTCTATGCTTATGCACAATTAGCCCGCATAGAAAAAAACAAAGATGTTGTCTTCTGTGTTCCCAGCGGTAATTTCGGAAATATAACAGCCGGATTATTCGCTAAAAGAATGGGGCTTCCGGTTAAACGATTTATTGCAGCAAACAATCGGAACGACATATTCTTACAATATCTCATTACCGGTAAATATGAACCTCGTCCTTCTATACCGACGATAGCCAATGCCATGGATGTCGGTAATCCCAGCAATTTCGCCAGGATATTGGATCTATACGAAAATTCCCATGAAGCTATCTGTAAAGAAATAAGCGGAGTCAGTTATACAGATGATCAGATACGCGAAACTCTTAGTGAAGTATATAAAAAGTATAATTACCTACTCGATCCTCACGGAACTTGCGGCTATCGTGCTTTAACAGAAAAGTTAGAAAATGGAGAAACCGGTATTTTCCTGGAAACAGCACACCCTGCCAAATTCTTGGAAACAGTGGAAGGAGTTATCAACACCCCTGTTAATATTCCGGATACCCTTTTAAAATTCATGCATGGGAAGAAAAAAAGTATCGAAATACCCGCCTCATTCATACCATTTAAACGATTGTTGCTCAATACAAAATAATTTATATAAACAGGTTATCAACAATTTGAAAGCAGTATGTTGATAACCTGTTTATTCATCTTTTCCATCATATCATTAAACCTTTCTCCCTAATTATTATCTAAATAAAATAAACTTCATTGGATAGCAAACATTCATACATAAAAACCTGTTCTTCTAATAAAACCCGATAATTCTATCGATATGAAAAATATAATAACAATTATAGTTTGCTTTCTAATGGGAATCGGAATGGCATCCCAATTGCATTCGAGTGAAAAAATAACCCAAAAGAAAAATTGCAAATACAATACTCCCGATTCCACCGACATGAAATATCATGCTCAAGCTCTTGCGGCATTAAAAGACAGCACTTTTGTTTTCAACACGAACCAAATCATTTTTAATAACGGAATCAGTACATCTGTAAGTTCTGTAACCAATTTTATTTCCCTAAATAAAAATCGGGTAGTCATACAAATAGCATTTGATATTCCATATATAGGATATAACGGTTTAGGAGGCATTACGGTAGAAGGACATATCTCGACCGTTAAAATGAGAACGGACAAAAAGGGTTTCACCCGTTATGAATTTTATGCAAACGGAACAGGTATTTCTGCCAGAGTCGAATTGACCTTACATCCGACAAATAACTCTGCAACAGCAATTATTTCTCCGAATTTCAACAGCAAACAATTAAATTTGAACGGAAGCATATCTCCTATGAACAAAGCCTATATTTATAAAGGAACGTCTCTATAACTGCAAAAATTTCGAAACAATTTCTTCCCAAAACAATTAAAATGAGAAATACGCTCCAAATTTCTTATTTTATGACACATTTACACCTTAGTGTACGCTATTCTTTCTGTATATTTGTAATATAAATTTTAACCTCCTAACAAAATACGATGAAAGAGAAAATATTTTTTTTGATATGCTTTCTATGCATATCATGTATGACAAAAGCCGAAAGCAAACAAGTAATCAAAATCAGTACGGACGACATAGACTTAATCTATAAAGTCGGGGAGAACAATCGTCTCTACCAAAGTTATTTGGGAAAGAAGTTACTTCATACATCCGATATTGCCTATTTGCCACAAGGCACAGAAGCTTATCTTACACACGGCATGGAAGACTACTTCGAGCCGGCAATTCATGTAGTTCATAATGACGGAAATCCTTCTTTACTACTAAAATATATATCCCATACCGAAAAACAACTTTCACCGGGCGTAAATGAAACAATTATCACCTTGCAAGACGATAAATATCCCGTCACGGTAAAACTGCACTATATAACTTATCAAAAAGAGAACCTGATTAAAACATTTGCAGAGATCAGTCATCAAGAAAAGAAACCGGTAAAGCTACACAAATATGCGTCTTCAATGCTGCACTTGAATCGAAATAGATATTTCCTGACTGAATTTTCAGGAGATTGGGCAAGTGAAGTACACATGAAAGAACAACCTCTGGAATTCGGGAAAAAAATACTCGACTCCAAATTAGGGTCTCGCTCCAACATGTTTTGCTCTCCTTTCTTCCAGCTCTCTTTAGACGGGAAAGCAGAAGAAAACCAAGGAGAAATACTGGTCGGCACATTAGGATGGACCGGAAATTTCCGCTTTACATTCGAAATAGATAATAAAAATGAATTACGTGTCATATCGGGAATCAATCCGTACGCATCAGAATATAGCTTGAAACCGAACGAAATTTTCCGTACTCCGGATTTTTATTTCACCTATAGTTTTTCAGGTAAAGGTCAAGCCAGCCGAAATTTTCATGACTGGGCACGAAAATATCAGGTCAAAGACGGAGAAAAAAGCCGTATGACCTTATTAAACAACTGGGAAGCCACATACTTCGATTTCAATGAAGAAAAACTCGTAGAATTAATGGATGACGCTGTAGAATTGGGTGTAGATATGTTTTTGCTCGATGATGGTTGGTTTGCTAATAAATACCCGCGTAGCAGCGATCACCAAGGTTTGGGAGACTGGGAAGAAACGTCAGACAAGCTTCCCAACGGTATCGGATACTTGACAGAAACCGCAAAGAAAAAAGGAATTAAATTCGGTTTATGGATCGAGCCGGAAATGGTGAATCCCAAAAGCGAACTATATGAAAAACATAAAGACTGGGTTATCCATTTACCTAACCGTGATGAATATTATTTCCGTAATCAATTAGTATTGGATTTAAGTAATCCGAAAGTACAAGATCATGTTTTTAATGTAGTCGACAATTTAATGACCAAATACCCGGATATTGCTTTCTTCAAATGGGATTGTAACAGTCCGATTACCAACATTTATTCTGTTTATCTTAAGGACAAGCAATCTCATTTATATATTGATTATGTCCGAGGACTCTACAACGTACTGGATCGAATAAAAAACAAATATCCCGATCTGCCAATGATGCTTTGTTCCGGAGGAGGAGGACGATCGGATTATGAAGCTTTACAATATTTTACGGAATTCTGGGCAAGCGATAATACCGATCCGATAGAAAGACTATTCATTCAATGGGGATTCTCTCAAATTTTTCCGTCAAAGGTCATGTGTGCACATGTCACCACATGGAATAAAAATAGCAGTATAAAATTCCGGACAGATGTTGCCATGATGTGTAAACTCGGATTCGACATAAAATTAACGGATATGAACGAAAATGAAAAATCCTATTGTCAATCGGCAGTAAAGAATTATAATCGATTAAAACCCATTATTTTAGATGGAGACATGTATCGTTTGGTATCTCCTTACGATGGGAATCATACCTCAACTATGTATACAAGCAAAGATAACAATAAAGCCGTAATTTTTGCATTCGATATACACCCGCGCTATGCCGAAAAAACATTGCCTGTACGCCTGCAAGGATTAGATCCGAATAAAATGTACCGTGTAAAAGAAATCAATCTGATGCCGGGAATGAACTCTTCCTTACCGGATAACGGGAAACTTTTATCCGGAGATTTCTTAATGACTGTCGGATTAAATCTATTTACCGCACAGCAACTTAACAGTCGTGTAATCGAAGTTTCAGCGGATAACTAATTTAAAGAATATACTCAATCAAATAAAAAAACTTCCATAAAAAGAAAAAAGCTGCCTCATTTCCTATTTTGTACTGCACCCCAAAAGTTAGACACAAAACTTTTGGGGTGTTTTTTATGA
>ERZ835051.2499-NODE-2499-length-16169-cov-5.893943_pt1 | contig 16169 bp, 11 predicted proteins | sample MGYA00519575_ERZ835051 | MGnify/ENA primary metagenome ERZ835051 (study PRJEB31850, sample SAMEA3708769) | human gut metagenome | biome: human gut; feature: human-associated habitat; material: faeces | place: China | collected 2014 ... | reverse complement strand
ATAGTCAAGAATGATTGTAAAATCTTGAATTTAAAACTGCGTTTTATGGTTGCGAAAAATGACCGATTTAGGTTTACATGATGAAAAACAGGCGCTTCCCCGCGGAATTGCCTGTTTTTTTTGTGGTGTTTCAAAGCTTAAAATTCAATATCAGGTTCTATACCGTAATCGCGGAGCGTCTGAAAAAGTTCCGCCAGATAAATCTTTTCGTCATAATGGACTGTTCCGTCGGTAATGCTGATTTTGACCGCTTCGCAGGCCAGGTCTTCAACCTCTTTTACTTCTTTGTGTTTCAGATTGTGCAACGCCTCATAAAAGTCATCTTTAGTCGGCGTCATTGACTTGACATAAGCATCAACGTACTGTTCGCTCATTACCACGCTTTTAGGCTGACGTCGGCGGATGAAGTCGGACACGACATTGTTTTTGATGTTTTGCAGGCTGTTGTTAAGGCGGGCAAAAAACGCCAAAATAGTTACTTCGGCGCGCAGGCTCTCCAGGTAGCGAAAACTGTTTTCGATTTTTTCGCTTTTGGTTTCTTCCCGCGAGCGTTCCTTATGCTCCCGTTCCACCGACAGAAAATCCAGGCTGAAGACTTCCATGTCCTTATAATACCGACCGCTGTCCAAATCGTAAATATCATGGAAATAATTAGCATCGAGAATCCGGGTTTGGCGGGAATTGTAAAAATAAACGTTGAAATAGCGGTTACTGCCTTTTTTCCAGATGTTCTTTATGGCAATGTCCTCTTCATGCAGCTGATTATTGAACAGGATATTCGCTACCAGATTATGAAACGGAAGTTTGCAGGAAAGAACGTCTTCAGCCATTTTACACCACCATTGACACCAGTCTTTCAACAAATTTTTTGATTGTTTCAATCCGTGTCGCATAATTTTCCAGATTTCGCTCAAGGAACAGTTTCTGGTCAGGGCGGATTTTGACCGTTCCGCCCTGCCGGGCAACAAAGTCTATCAGCGCATCGGGATTTTTGAAAACGTTATTATGAAAGGTTATCAGGACTCCTTTGACACCGGCATCAATTTTTTCAATGTTTGCGGCAAAACAAAGCTGTTTGATTTCCACGGTTTTGAGCAGGTTTTCAACTTCTCCCGGGATTTTGCCGAAGCGGTCAATCAGTTCCTCGCGCATATCCAGAATGCCGTCTTTATCTTTTATCTCGCCGATACGTTTATACAAGCCCAGACGGACGCCCAAATCACGTACATAACTTTCGGGAATCATAATCGGGATGCCGGTGGTTATCTGCGGCGACCATTCATGGACTTCCGGCGCATCGGACATTTTTTCCTCACCGGACTTGAGGCGCATAATCTCCTCTTCCAGCATATGCTGATAGAGCGCAATTCCCACTTCCTTTATATGCCCCGACTGCTCCTCGCCCAATACGTTGCCGGAACCGCGAATATCCATGTCATGACTGGCAAGAGAGAAGCCTGCCCCCAGCGTATCCAGCGCCTGCAGAATGCTCAGGCGGCGTTCGGCCACCGGATTGAGTTTTTTCTGTTTAGGCACAGTGAAATAACAATAGCCACGGACCTTTGACCGCCCTACCCGGCCGCGAAGCTGGTAAAGCTGCGCCAGACCGAACATATCGGCACGGTGGACAATCATGGTGTTAACCGTCGGCATATCAATGCCGGATTCAATAATGGTCGTGGACAAGAGCATATCCGCCTTACCGTCGGCAAATTCGTTCATGACTTCTTCCAGCTTACCAACCGGCATTTGACCGTGCGCCACAAGAATTTTGATATCAGGCACCAGTTCGCGCAGTTCCTTTTCCACGCCAAAGATATCCGAAACACGCGGGCAGACGAAAAAGGTTTGGCCGTTACGGAATTTTTCGCGGTAAATGGCTTCCTTAATCATCACTTTGTCAAAAGGCATAACGAAAGTTCTGGCGGCCAAACGGTCTACCGGCGGCGTAGCAATTACACTCAGTTGTTTGACGCCGGTCAGTGACAGTTGCAGCGTCCGGGGAATGGGCGTGGCCGTCAAAGTCAGGACATGGACCGCGGATTTCAGGGCTTTCAGTTTCTCTTTATGCACCACGCCGAAACGCTGTTCTTCATCAATAATCAGCAGCCCGAGATTGGAAAATTTTAAGTCCTTGGCCAGCAGGGCATGGGTACCAATGACAATGTCAACCGAGCCGTCAGCCAACCCTTCCTTGGTTTGGCGGCTTTCTTTGGGGGTAACGAAACGCGACAGCATTTTGACCGTCAACGGAAAACCTTCAAGACGCTTTTTGAAATTGTAATAATGCTGGCGGGCAAGCAGGGTTGTCGGCACAATCAGCGCCACCTGCGCCCCATCCGCCGCAACGCTGAACGCCGCGCGCAGAGCCACTTCGGTTTTGCCGAAGCCGACATCGCCGCAAATCAGGCGGTCCATCGGAATACCGGCATTCAAATCTGCCAACACGTCGGCAATAGCGCGAAGCTGATCATCCGTTTCGGTATAGGGAAACTTGGAGCAGAACTCGTCATACAGCCCTTCCGGCGGCACAAAATTATCCGCTTTTTTAAGGTGTCTTTCCGCCGCAATTTTAATAAGCTGGTGGGCAATCTCGCGGATTTTTTCCTTGACTTTGGCTTTTTTGGCCTGCCAGGCAACACCGCCCAGCGTATCAAGCTGGATATTGTCGTCATCAGCGCCGTAACGGGACAAGACTTCAATATTTTCAACCGGCACAAAAAGCTTGGCGTCATTGGCATAGAGAATTTTCAGGCAGTCGTGCGGGGCGCCGCCGGCGGTGATGTTTTCCAGTCCGAGAAACTTGCCGATACCGTGTTCAATATGAACAACAAGCTCCCCCACGTTGAGCGAGCCGATATCGGCGATAAAATCTTTGGAAGAGGCTTTTTTCGGCGCGCGGCGGTTTTGCCTTTCTCCCAGAATATCCTGCTCGGAAATCAGGCACCAGCCGCCCTGCTCTTCCCCGATTGAACGAAAGCCCCGGTTGAGGTTTAACACCGTCATGACAATTTTTTTATGGCGCGCTTTGCTTTCCGTTTCTTTCCAGTCATCGGCAAAAGTCACATCGTCAATGCCGTGTTCGCTCATCAGGGAAAACAGCCTCTCGCGCGAACCTTCGGAATAGCAGCAGATGACACGTCTGAGCTTTTTGTTTTCATTCAGATAATTTTTCAGTTCGGCATAGACTTCCGAAGCATTGACATTCTTGGCATGGGAAAAATCGCGACCGGGCAAAACGCCGGCATTCAGCGTATCCACATCATTTCCGGGCGTGCTGAGGTTGGTGAAATAAACCGCGTTGCGCTGCCTGAAAATTTCTGCCAGGCGGGCATTGTCCAAATACAGAAGTTCCGGCTTGACCGGGCGGTAAGTATCGACTTCCGTGGCGGATTTGACACCCAGCGCCTCGAGGCGGGCATGAAAATAATCGGCAATGCTGTCAGCTTTGGCCTGTGCCGCGTCAAAGACATTTTTGCCGACAATGACTTTGGCCATGGGCATATAATCAAACAGGGACGGCAGGTTGTCTTCATAAAAAAACGGCAGCCAGTTTTCCATCCCCATGTATTTCTGTCCGGCGGAAACAGCTTCATAAAGTTCGTCTTTCTGGCAGTCCGCGCCGAAAGCTTCGCGATATTTGGCGCGAAAGGTTTTGACGGTATTGTTGTCGACAACGACTTCGTTCATCACCTGAAAACAATAGCTTTTCAGTTCGCCGGTGGTTCGCTGGGTCATGACGTCAAAAGTGCGGATTTTCTCCACCTCATCGTCAAACAAATCAATGCGCAGCGGCTCTTTGGTCCCGACCGGAAAAATGTCGATAATATCGCCGCGGACGGCATATTCTCCCGGTTCATAGACCTGTTCAACCCGGTTATACCCGTTGATGACGGCATAATGGATAAAGTTATTGAAGTCGAGCTTGCCACTGGTTTTAATCTCGCGGACGGCATTTAAGAATATCTTTTTCGGCGGCAGCTTCTGCAGAACCGCGCCGACGCTCGCAATCACCACCCGGGGCTTTTTGCTCTCCGGCATTTCAGCCAAGGCGGCAAGCGTCGAAATCCGCTCGGCCACAATATTGACATTCGGCGACACGCGGTCATAAGGCACTGTATCCCAGGCCGGAAATTTCAACACTTCAATTTCGGGATTCAAATGCGACAAAATGTCGGCAGTACGTTCTAAAGACACGCCGTCGCTGGCAATATACAAAATATCCTGTTTCAGGCTTTCGGCAAAAGATTTGAGCAAAAAAGCCTCATAGCCGTCTGCAACGGAGGAAATGGTATAATTACCGAGTTTGGCGATATCTATATACATTGTTTATATTCTTAGCTGTTTACATCTTTTAATAAAATATATAGAATAGGCGCGAATGGCAACTATTTTCTTTAATAATTTTTGTTGAAAGCAGAGTTTTCCATGCGGCCGCAGATATTGTTTCCCTTATTTACCGACATCGCTTCCCTCAAAGGCATCGGCGCCAAGTATGAAAAGCTGGTCGTCAAGCTTTGCGGCGACAAAGTGGCCGATATGCTGTGGCATTTGCCATACAGCCTGGTTGACCGCACTTATCAACCCAAAATCGCCGCGGCGGCAGACGGCCGTGTGGCAACGATTAAAGTGCGGGTTGTCGAGCACGTCCCACAGAAGACAAAAAAGCAGCCATACAAGGTGATTGTCGAAGATGACAGCGGACAGATGATTATCAACTTTTTCAAAGTTTACGGCGACTCCATCGCAAAAAATCTTCCGGTCGGCGCCATACGCGTTATCAGCGGCAAGGTGGAAAGTTTCAACGGAATGAAGCAGATGACGCATCCTGATTACATTGCCCGCCCGGAAGACGCCGAAAAAATCGCCGTCATTGAACCGGTTTATCCACTGACTGCCGGAATTACCAACAGGATGGCCGGAAGGCTGGCGCGGGAAGCTCTGGCGCGTGTGGCGGATTTTCCGGAATGGCTGGAGCCGAATTTTCAGAAACAACAGCAGTTTCCCGCTTTTCGGGAGGCTTTGATACGGGCGCATTTTCCCAAGACCATGGCAGATATAGAACCCGGCTCCCTCTGCCGCAGCCGGCTGGCTTATGATGAACTGCTGGCCAATCAGCTGGCTTTGGCAATCGTCAGACAAAAGGTCAGAAAACAGCCGGGGCGGATTTTGCAGGGTGACGGGCATTTGCGGCAGCAGGTTCTGGACAACCTCGGTTTTGACCTGACCTGCGCGCAAAAAAGGGTTTTGGAAGAAATTAACGGCGATATGGCTTCATCTTTTAGAATGCTCCGGCTGTTGCAAGGCGATGTCGGCTCGGGAAAAACCGTCGTTGCGTTGCTGACTATGCTGAATGCTGTGGAATGCGGTGCACAGGCAGCGATTATGGCGCCGACGGAAATTCTTGCCAAACAGCATTTGGAAACTATCCGGCCGTTATGCGAAAAAATCGGCATTCGCGCCGAACTGCTGACCGGACGGGTAAAAGGCAAAGGGCGTAAGCAAATTCTGGACGATTTGGCCGCTGGAGAAATCGACATTATTATCGGCACGCATGCTTTGTTTGTTGATGGCGTTACCTTTAAAGACCTGGCTTATATCGTGGTGGACGAGCAGCACCGTTTCGGCGTGCAGCAGCGGCTTAGCCTGTCAAGCAAGGGAAACAACGCCGACGTTCTGGTAATGACGGCAACCCCTATTCCGCGGACGCTGGTTTTGACGGCATACGGCGATATGGAATATTCAAAAATCGACGAAGTGCCGGCCGGGCGCAAACCGGTTGACACGCGGGTCGTACCGTTGTCCAAAATACAGGATGTCGTTGCCGGGCTGAAGCGAAAGCTGGATGAAGGCTGCCGCGCTTATTGGGTATGCCCGCTGGTGGAAGAATCAGAAAAAACGGATTTGGCCGCCGCGGAAGAACGTTTTGCATCGCTGCAAAAAATTTTCGGGCGAAAAACCGGCATGGTTCACGGCCGGATGAAGGAAGCAGAAAAAGACGCGGTGATGGAACAATTTAAGCGCGGCGACATAAGTCTGTTGGTCGCCACAACGGTTATTGAAGTCGGGGTTAACGTGCCGGAAGCGACCATAATGGTCATAGAACAGGCGGAACGTTTCGGCCTGGCTCAGCTGCACCAGCTGCGCGGACGGATTAAGCGCGGTTTTCAGGCTTCCAACTGCATTCTGATGTATGGCTATCCGCTGTCGGAAACATCACGGTCGCGCCTGGACATCATGCGCCGCACCGAAGACGGTTTTGAAATTGCAGAAAAAGATTTGGAACTACGCGGCGGCGGCGAGGTTCTCGGCAACAGACAATCCGGTTTCAGCGAATTTAAAATCGCTGACATGAGTGTTCATAAAGACTTGCTTTATACCGCCAACAAAGACGCCAAAATGATTGTGGAAACAGATAATGCCCTCGCCTCTCCGCGCGGACAGGCCTTGCGGGTTTTGCTGTATCTGTTTGAAAGGGACGATGCCGTCCGCACCTATCTGGCCGGGTAAGCAGTACTTATCTCTGCAGTAACATAAACCCCGGCCAAAATAGTAGTAAAAAATAAATTTTTCACTTGCTTTTTAAACTTTATGATAGAGAATAGGAATATATAAATCTCATTAAGAGTGAAAATGAATGAATAATTATACCGAACCGCCCTTCTCCGGGCTATTTTCTGAACTGCCATCATCTTTGAAATATTTAGATGTCTCTCCTGATGCGGTCAAATTAAAGTTTTCTTTCTCTCAATTCTTTTTCCTGATTTCCACATTTTGTTATCTGCTTTTAAATTACACTTCCCAAAGTGCTAGTTTAAATTTCATAGGAGACGTTTATGAATAAAATTAAGCAATATTTCTTTTACAAAGATGGTGAATTTTCTTGGTGGAAAAGTATAGAAAATATTCTGCTTATTTATATTATTTTATATCTTACCGAACTTTACTGCTATGCATTTTACACCCCTTCTGCCCCAAGGTTTTCTTTTAATTGTAAAAGTTGTGGCTTACCTGTATTTTTGATGGGAATATTATGTTACATTCTGGCATTTGTAATTTCCATCTTAAATTTATTTCATGCTTATTTTGAAAAAATGTTTTTAAAAAGGTTAATAAGACTAATTGAGTTTGCCGTATTTATTGTAATTTTATATTTTTACAGACGGACAACCAGTGACTGCGGGAATCCAATTTGTTTTTTGCATCCGTTTTTCTTTCCTGCTGTTGTTTGGGCTTTTATCTTAATCTTCAAAAAGTCAAAATATTTTACTCCATTTTTTATTATTTTATTTCTTATTCCTACCGGTATCATTATAACAGATGATTGGATGGCTGTTCCATCTTATGAAGATTGTAAACAGGATGTATTGGACGCCTCATTTTCTCCAATAACACTACCTACAATATATTTTCATCACAATAAACAAACAGCTATATGGCAACCCAACGTTGTATTTCCTATGGATTTAGAGAAAGAATATGAAAGTAAAATTTTATATATTCCGTCCAGCTATTGCAGGGAAGGTATAATACAATTGAGAAAGAAATATAAAGAAAATAACATAATCCTTTGTGTTTATAAAGATGCAGAAAAATTTATCATTTCTACTTTCGATGGAAATAAGCAAATTCTTGTTGACCTAAAATTTACGAAATTTAATCGCAAACGAAATGACTTAGACTTAATTTTACATACAACAAAAGGAGAATATTCATGTGCTGAAAAGTTATCCACTGATTTTATAATCAAACATTTACCACACGAGAAATATTTGATTCCAGCTAACAACGCCAAACCCAATTAGTTATTTATATAGGAGATTATCATGAGTAATTTAACAGACGTAATTTTAGAAAATCCTAGCGATGAACATATAAAAGCTTTACTAAGCAATCTTGCTTATGAAAATCTTTCCACAGGTTTTAATTTTTCTAATCTCGACAATAGTTTTTCCATAGCGGAGAAAAACTATTTAAATGAAAATTTTGAAGTATTATCTGTTTCTGACAGTAACGAATCAGGATTTCAAGGCTGTTTTTTGAAAAATACCAAAACCAATGAAATTATATTTGCCATTAGAGGAACAGAAACAGATAAACTTGAGGATGTTGATGATGATCTTGATATTATAAATTCAGGAATGGCATACAAGCAATTTATAGACGCTTATAACTACTATATTAAAACTGTAACAGCGACGGGAGATACTGGAAGACTTTTAACTTATGCCAATCAACAACCAGCCGAAGGCACTGCATATATAGATACAGGTGATGGACACTATATTTATTTTGAAGATTTTACAGGTACCGGAAATGGATACTCAAATGTTTCCATTACAGGACATTCTTTAGGAGGACACTTAGCCGCTTTACTTGGTGTTATAACTGGAAATGAAACAACAATTTTTAACGCTCCCGGATATAAAGATCAGCCTAAACTTGATTTTTCCTATACTTCGGAGGATGGAACTACTGAAAATATGATTTCAATGGTATCGGGTATTATTTCTAAATTATTTAATAAAGATATAACTTCGCAAGATAACATAAAACATATTTATAATGATAACAGTCAAGAATGGATTGCTAACTATGGTACTAAATGGAAAAATAACACTCCAATTTATTGTTTACAAAAAGGAAGTAGTGTGCATGCAATAGATGAAATCTGTACCTCATATTATGCTTATGAAACAATTAAAGATATTGCTAATGGAGCGGAAAGTTTTCACAATGATAGTACTGTAACTTCATTTAATGAAACATTCGAAAACGTTTACAAAGCCTACTGTCTAAATAAGGGAGAAAATTATTATAACCTGGATTATTCCGACTATATCAAGATAAATGAAGTAATCTCTAAGATTAACGAATGGTCAGAGATACAAAAAGTGAATGGCGGAGCAATTAAAGTTGATTCCTATAATCATACAACTTCTTTGCCAATAACGGGAACAGACGGAGCTGATATATTCTACACGGGTGGTGGCAATGATACTATAAATGCCGGAGCTGGAAACGATACCGTATATGGAATAGATTTAAATGGAGATACAACGGCTACAACAACATCCTCAAAAACAATAAATCTTGGTTCTGGAAATGATACTTATTATGGCTCAAATGCAAAAGATACAGTTTCAACAACAGGAACAAACACAGAAAATGATACCAACCATATTTATTTAGGCGGCGGTAATGATAATTTTATCGGAGGAGATGGTATTGATATTGTTGATGGAGGTTCAGGAGCTACTGGGTGGCTTTCTGCTATAAGTTCAGAAAGTATGACTGATAGTGAAGAAACAACTAATGAAATTCATCTTGGTGGTGGTAATGACGAATACCGCGGCGGAATAGGCAAAGACATTGTTCATGGTGGAGATGGTGATGATGATATTAATGCCGGAGATGGAGAAAATGAGCTTTATGGAGATGAGGGAAATGATTATATTAACGGAGGAAAAGATAAAGATATAATCCATGGAGGAACAGAAAATGATAAGATATATGGCAGAGATGGTGAAAATGAAATCTTTGGAGATGCAGGGGATGATAGAATCTATGGTGGAAAAGATAAAGATATAATCCGTGGAGGAACAGAAAATGATAATATATATGGCAAAGATGGAGAAAATGAACTTTATGGAGATGAGGGAAATGATTATATTAGAGGAGGAAAAGATAAAGATATAATCTATGGAGGAATTGGCAATGATGATATATATGGTGAAGATGGAGAAAATGAACTCTATGGCGAAGAAGGAAATGATGACATTTACGGGGGAAAAGATAATGATATAATTTATGGAGGAATTGGCAATGATAATATACATGCTTACGAAGGAAATAACATAATAGATTTGGGAGTAGATGATGATTATGATTCCGTAAGTATTCATAACACATCATCAGGCGTTGACACTATCTATAATGCAACAAGCAAAGATAGAATATCTAATTATGAAGGATATAACTTAAATACACTGCAACAAATTGGAAACGATGTCATTGTTTACGGTAACAATGGAAATAAAATTGTTTTTAAGAATGTTCAATTAACAAATTATGCCAAATACGCTGATCTTGTTAGAGATGGATATATCAATTCCCTTTCAGATATAAGCGCTCCAGAACAAACAACTTCTGGAAATGCAGACCCTCTGATACAAGCAATGAATTCCTTTGGAGCGGATACATCTTCAACAACAGATACCCTGTCCAATCCGACTGAGAGTGTCAGTGATATGTACTCCCTGGCTGCCAATTCAGATTTGACCCCAAAAACAATCTAAAGAAGGAGGTATTGAAAAAAACAGGCGGTTTCGGTTGGGGAAACGGCCTGTTTTTTTGACTTGGTTAAATTGTCAATTCTCCGCGATAAACATAACTGCGTTTGTCTTCGCTTTTTTCTTCATAAACCAGGTGCAGCAATTCATGTATTGAAATTATCAGGCAATCGACCTTGTGATTACAGGGCAAAATCAAGCGATGTCTGAACGGCTGCAAATTTCTTTGGCGGATTTCTTCGGCATATTCCGGGAATAAACCGAGCATTAATTCTTGCTGATTATCCATAACAAAATTATTTTTTAGGTTTAACATAATGATAAAAATATACCCGGAGGTTAGCTCCGGGCGGCATATTTGTCAAACAAAAAATGAAAAGCGGCTATCTTCCCCCGCTCCGGATATAGTTATAAGCTTGCAGGGAGGCAAATTTATCCGCCGTCACGACCTTTGTTTTTTCACCCTCCAGTATCCGGCGAGCCGAGAGGCCGATAAGATAAGACACGGCCTGCGTCCGATCCATTGCGGCCAATTTCCGCGCCAGTTCCTTTTCGCGGATTTTGTTCATATTGATAACGTATCCCTGCCCTTTGACCGAATATTTGCTTTCGGAATTAAAACTGATAAAATTTCCGCCTTCATAGGTAACCGTATGGTTGCCGCTTGACGTTTTGGCACCGTCAGCATTGTTTCTCTTAACCTGCATGACGACAATGTCCCCTTTTTGCAGGAGTTCGGGACGCAGAGCCCGCTCATAACGGATACAGTCGGGGTGAGACTTTTTGACATTTTCAACAAAGTTGCTGCAGAGCGCGGGATTTTCCAGGTTATTGAGAAAATCTTCCATATAATCCGGGCTGGTTTGTTTCAAGACATGGACAACCGCAATATTGCAATAGTTGATGTTGCCAAACAATTTGCGCGCATAAGGCCGTCCTTTGCTTTTTATCTCATTATACTGTTTATTCAGCCCGTCGACAAATTCGGCGTTGGCATCATTTATAACTTCTTTAACAGCCGTATTTATATCAAAATGGCTGATAATGGTTGAAAACATATGCCGGCTGTCGTTCACCTCCGAAATATCCGCCGTTACCGCAGCAACTTCCCCGTCGACAAAACTGCCGCCGGACGCAGCCGCCGGGGCACAGGCAAAGGCCGGGATAGACGCATAAGCCAGCATTTTGGCGGCAACGGTGTTCAACTGTGCCTTACGGCGGTAATTTCTGATTTTTCTAATCTGTTTATAGCGTTTGATTCTCGCTATTTTCGCCTTTCTGGCTTCCTCTTCCGCCGTCATTTTTTTGTTTCCTTCTCCTGCTTCCCGGTTATAGATATGTATACATAAAAAGTTATCAACTCTTGTTCACAAGAAATTGAAAATTAACTTTACATTTATATGAAATTGTCTGTAAATTATCATAAATTTACTTAAAAATTCATTAAGAAACGAAGAAAGATGAAACATATCAACAAGTTTTTTATTTTTGCTTTAAGTGCGGTTCTTTCCGCCTGCTCCTCCAACCGGCAACCTGTTCGCCCGGAGATTGTTCCGGCAGTGGAAGTCAAAAAACCAGTCACTCATTCCCTGGGCATTATCGGCGAATCCGAACCGATTTATTTCATGCCGATGTCCATGCCTTTTCAGGCGCGCATTGACACAGGTGCGGAGATGTCGTCAATTGATGCCAAAAACATCAAAAAATTTGAACGCGACGGGGAAAAATGGGTTTCTTTTGATCTCGTCAACCGCAAAAACGGCGAGCGTCACCATTTTGAAAAGAAAATCAAAAAAATCGTCGACATTAAACGTATTAACGAGCATGAAAAGCGCTATGCTGTTGAAATGGACGTCAAATTCGGCAAAGAAGTCATTACCGGCGTGCGTTTTACGCTTGCCGACCGCGAAAAATTTGAATACCAAGCACTTATCGGCCGTAATATCCTAACCGGAAGAGCTATTGTCGATACGGCTTTATCCAATACCTTAAACTAAACTTTATCCAGCAGAAGGACGCCAGATGATATACAGATTAAAAAGATTATTTACGGTTCGGTTCATTTTGACCCTGATGCTTCTGACATCAATCGCCTATGCCGGGTACAGCGCCTATTATAAAGTAGAATACTGGGGCTTCAGCTTTGCGCCAAAAAGCAAAACAAACGTCTGGACGGTGGAAGCAAACATTCAATACGAAGCTGACGGTAACCCGGTAAAAATCTCTCTGGCAACGCCTGAAAGCAGTGACGAGTTTAAAGTTCTGGATGAAGATATTGTCGCCGCGGGGTATAAATCAAGCAAAAAAAACGGGCGGCTGATTTTGACCTCTGAAGGCAGGGAGGGACTGCAAAATGTTTATTACCGCATTTTGCTGTTTGACAACGAATCTGCCAAAGGCAAAGTTAAGGCGCCCGCGCCGCAAGCTCCCGAAAAACCGGTTTACAGCGAACAAACGGAAGCCATTGTCGAAGAGCTTCTGACACTGGCACAAAAGCAGCCGGGAGATTTGCCGCAGCAGCTTATCCGCCTGTTTAACCAGGTTCCGCCCGAGCCGACGGTGGTTGCTTTTCTGCCGATGAAAAAAACACCGAAAGACACGGCTGAAACCATTGAGCGGATTTTGGCCTACAAGGGCATTCCGTCACGACTGGCCAGAGGCATCAAACTGGCGGAAGACAAGAAAGCCTTTGCGCCGGATTTGATGCTTGAGGCCTATATCGGCAAGCGCTGGAAGCTTTATAATCTGACAACAGGCCAAATCGGGCTGCCGGCTGATTTTATTATTTTTCAACGCGGCGGAAATTCTTTGCTGGATTTGGAAGGAGGCTCGGATTCAACGGTTAAGTTCTCTGTTTTGAAGTCCGTCACTTCCTCATTCAGCCTGGCAGGAAAGAGAGCCAAGCTGGCCGATGACGGCAAAAGCTTTGAAAGTTCTATTTACAACCTGCCGGTTGACGAACAAAACACGATTAAGTGGCTGATGATTTTTCCGCTGGCTATTCTGATTATTGCTTTTGTCAGAAATGTTATCGGCCTGCAAACTATGGGAACGTTTACGCCGATGTTGCTGGCCATGGCGCTGGTCAAAACCGGGCTTGTTCCCGGCTTAATCTGCTTCGCGATTATTATTGCCATCGGGCTGGCCATCCGCGCCTTGTTTTCAAAGCTGAACCTGCTTCTGGTTCCGAGAATCTCCGCCGTGGTTATCTGCGTTATTTTGATTATTCAGGCGATGACGGTTTACGGTTACAATCTCAATACCAACATTACGGCATCGGCGGCGTCATTCCCGATTATCATTATGGCTTGGGTTATTGAGCGCGCGTCAATAACCTGGGAAGAGGAAGGTCCGTTTAATGCCGGGCGGCAGGTCATTTTCAGCCTGATTGCCGCCATTCTGACGTATTTCATCATTTGTAACGAAACAATCCGCTACATTATGTTTGCCTTTAACGAGTTGAATCTGGTGATTTTGTTCCTGGTAATGCTGCTCGGCACTTATACCGGATACCGTCTGACCGAACTGAAGCGTTTCCGTCCGCTGGTAAAATAAGGAGCGTTTAAAATGTTCAAATGGCTCTCAAAATATTTTGCCTCGCCCGCCGAACTGCGTGAAGCCGGCATTCTCGGCATGAACAGCCGCAATTTCAAGTTCATCGCCAAGCAAAACAAAAGACGCCTTTATCCTCTGGTGGACGACAAAGTGCAAACCAAGGCTCTGGCGTTGCAATACGGCATTAACACGCCGCGGCTTATTGGTACAATTGATTATCAACATGAAGTCGACAGGCTGCCGCTTTTGGTTAAAGATTGGCCGTCTTTTGTCATTAAACCGGCGCATGGCAGTGGCGGCAAAGGCGTTTTGGTCATCAAAAGCCATGACGGAGAAACATTTGTCACCCCGTCCGGGCGCAGCCTGACTTACAAAGAAATTTACCAGCATATTTCCAACACGCTGAGCGGCCTGTACAGTTTGGGCGGACAATATGACACGGCGGTTATTGAAGAAATGGTCAATTTCAGCCATATTTTTGACAGCTACAGCTATCAGGGAATTCCCGATGTCAGGATTATTGTTTACAAAGGATATCCGGTTATGGCAATGACCCGGCTGGCGACGGCGGCGTCCGGCGGACGCGCCAACCTGCACCAAGGTGCAGTCGGGGTCGGCCTTGACATCAAAACAGGTAAAACGTTGAAGGCTGTTATGCGTAATATGCCGATTACGCATCATCCCGACACAAACGCCGATTTATCAAAAATTGAAGTTCCGTTCTGGCGCGAACATCTGCTTATCGGCGCCAAGGCTTACGAAATGACCGGACTGGGGTATCTCGGCGCGGATATTGTCCTTGATGCCGACAAGGGGCCGATGATGCTGGAGCTGAACGCCCGTCCGGGGCTGGCAGTACAGATTGCCAACGGTCTTGGGCTTGGAAAAGTATTGAAAAAAGTCGACAAGTATTATCCCCAAAGGCTTTCTGCCGAGGAACGGGTTGATTATCTTTTGACCGGGAAAAAACCGGAAAAGAAAAAATAATTTTCAAACCTTAGTGCATTTTTAATTTTCACTTCCTATATTAGTTTACAGGTAAATATAAGTTTGTGAGGATTAACATGAAAGCTGTAAAAAAATCTGCTTCTGCAAAGAAAGAAGAAACGCCCAAGCTGGCCAAGACCCAGACTAAATCTTTGGGCAAGAGCGAAACAAAAGGCCTGAAAGCGTCTGAAACGAAAAAACTTTCAGTCAGCCCGGCCCGCGCCAAGAAAATCAAACATTCCTATACGGTTAAAGACGCTGAAAATGCTCTATTGCTGAAACTCAAAGACGGTGACGTCGTTATTGAAATGTTTCCAGATGCGGCACCAAACCATGTTGCCCGCATTAAGGAACTCGTCCGCGCCGGTTTTTACAACGGTTTGAAGTTTCACCGCGTTATTGACGGTTTTATGGCGCAGACAGGTTGTCCTTACGGCAATGGAACCGGCGGTTCGGGCAGAAAACTCAAAGCAGAATTTAACACCCACCCGCATAAGCGCGGCACTGTTTCCATGGCGCGCTCCATGTTTCCGGACTCCGCAGACAGCCAGTTTTTCATTTGTTTTGCAGACTGTGACTGGCTGAACGGCCAATATACCGTTTGGGGCGAAGTTACTTCCGGTATGGAACATGTCGACAATATCAAAAAAGGCAGCGGCGGAAACGGCGAGGTTTCCAATCCTGATGAAATCATCAGCCTGGAAGTCATTGCCGACATTGGTTAGCTTAAGGAAAAGCGGGGAAATCTCCCCGCTTTTGTTTTATTTACAGGTATAATAATGGGAAGTTGTTTTATTGAGAGGTTTGGAATATATGAGAGGATAGGCATCTTCCTCTTTAAGTCCTTCATAATCTTCATGAATAGAGTGTCCGCCTATCCAGCTTTCAATTACAGGATATCCGGCAGGACAGTTAGCATCATAACACTCCTTCTTGCTGGCGTAAATATAACCGCTTTTCTCTTCTCTGTCTGCGCCATGAACTATTGCTGTCCAACCGACTGCAGGATCTTTTGACCAGCAAACTGTTCTATAATCCTTGGTTACCCGGTATCCTTTTTGTTCATCTCCATAGCAGGAACAATAGAAATACGGAACAGATTCATAACATGGAAGTTGTATTGTACAGGGAGACTTGCATTTTAATCTTGTTCCGCCACAACCATCTGAAACTACTTCCGTACCATACTGGCAAAAACTGTCATCCGGTCGCGGCGTACAGGCGGCACATACTTTCCTCGTTCCGCCACAGGTGTCATCACCTGATTCCGTACCATAGGTACAACCTGTTTCATCAGGAAGTTTTTTACACTCTGCCGCGCCGGTATCAATATTA
>ERZ835051.2483-NODE-2483-length-16241-cov-2.984616_pt1 | contig 16241 bp, 12 predicted proteins | sample MGYA00519575_ERZ835051 | MGnify/ENA primary metagenome ERZ835051 (study PRJEB31850, sample SAMEA3708769) | human gut metagenome | biome: human gut; feature: human-associated habitat; material: faeces | place: China | collected 2014 ... | reverse complement strand
TAAGAATCTTGCCGAACAGAGTGGAAGCGCCAACAATGAGAAGAACCGTACCGCATATCATGGCGCCTTCGAGAAGGGCCTTATAGATATGCGTGAGCCTGAGCGAGCGGTTGATGACGATGCCCACGAAGAGGGCGTAAAGAATGGCCACGACAGACGCTTCAACCGGAGTGGCGTAGCCGGAGTAGATAGAGCCCAGGATAATGATGGGAGTCATCAGGGCGAAAAAGCCCTTGCGGCAGCTCTGCAGAAAGTGACCGAGATGAAACTTCGCATCGGGATCGCCGCGGAATCCGTGCTTTTTCGCCAGGAGCCAGGCTGTCACAATCATGGCGAAAGCCACAATGAAACCGGGAACGAAGCCGGCCGTCACGGAGAGGTTGCCCAGGATGGCGTAAATGATCATCGGGTTGCTCGGCGGGATCAGGATGCCGAGGGTGCCGCCCGTGGCGCACACGCCCGCCGCGTATTCCGGCGAATAGCCGCGCCGGACCATCGTGGGGATCATGATGCTGCCCATGGCGGCGACCGTGCCCGGGCCCGAGCCGATCATGGCGGCGAAGAACAGGCAGCCCAGAATGGTGGTGATGCCGAGGCCGCCGCGTATCCGGCCCACGAACAGCGAGGCCACGTCGACGATCTGGCGGGCCATGCCGCCCTTTTCCATGAGCGCGCCCGCGAAGATGAAGCCCACCACGGCGAGCAGCGGGAACATGTCCATCACCTTGAGCATGTCGAGCGCGACGATGCGCATGGGGATATTGGTCAAAATAAGGGCAAGGGTGGAGGCCACGCCGAGCGACACGAAAATGGGGCAGCCCACGATGAGGCAGAAGGCCATAACAATCCAAAGAACGGCATCGGCGGACATGCTACACCTCCTCCTGCTGTTGACCGAGGATGGAAACGCCGCCCCGGAAATGCCGGTACCACCGCTGGAGGATGCGGAAGCTCTGGAGCGTGAAGGCGGCGGGAACGGCGAAATAGACGTAACGCAGATCAAGCAGCATACTGCCCGACACCATAGGGCGGGTGGACATGCTGTCGATGAGCAGCGCGCCCTGATAGATCACCGTGGCGTTGAACCCGAGCCAGAGCAGATCCGCCAGCATGAGCAGGCCCACGCGCACGGGCGCGGGGAGCTTCTGGGTGTGCGCGGTCACCCGGATGTGCGCACCCTTGCAGGCTACGAGGCTCGCCGCGAAATAGACGAGATAGAGGAAGGAGAAACGGCACAGTTCTTCCGAAAACGTGAGCCCGTGCCCGAACGCGAACCGGACGACCACCTGCGCCATGAGCATGATCATGATGCCGACGAGCAGGACGCCGCAAAGCGCGTCTTCAAAGTGAACGTCGAGCCATGCAAGCAGATTCTTCATAGCGGAACTCCTGAGGGGAGGAGCGGCCCGAAGGCCGCCCCCGTCAAACCTGGACTTATCTGGGGAGCTGGCGTCCCAGCGTCTTCATGAAGGCCTCAACGATTTCAAGGTTCTTGATCTGGGGATAGAACTGGGGCCAGATGCTGACGGCCCGCTTCATCCACTCGTCCTCATCCGTGGGCACGCCGCAGAAGACCATGCCCTTTTCCTTCAGGAACTCACGGGAGGCGCTTTCCTGCTTGTCGAGCAGGGCGCGCATTTCGACGGTGGTTTCGTGCCCGGCCTCGATGATGGCCTGCTGCACGTCGGCGGGCAGGGAACGCAACCAGTCCACGTTCACGACCACGGGGCCGGTCCACAGCTTGTAGTGGGGTTCGGTGATGTACTTCTGCACTTCATAGAAGCGGTTGGTGGCGATGGAGACCAGCGGGTTGTCCTGACCGTCCACGACCTTCTGCTGGAGGGCGTTGAAGGTTTCGTCCATGGCCATGGGAACCGGGTCCGTGCCCCAGGCGCGGTACACGCCGATCATGATCGGGTTGTTGGGGGTACGGATCTTGACCGGAGCGAGGTCGGCCAGCTTGGCAACGGGCTGCTTGCTGTTGGTGATGAAGCGGAAGCCCTGCGAATGCCACGCGATGGCGATGGTGCCGCTTTGTTGATGAGATCCCAGTTCTGATCGACGCAATCGTCGAATTCCTTGACGCTCTTGAAGATGTAGGGAAGGTCGAACGCTCCGAGGGAGGGGGCGAAGATCGAGGCGTTGTTCACCGCGAGCACGGTCATCTGGAGGATGCCCTGCTGCACGTCCTGAAAGGCGCGTTCCTCGCCGCCGAGCTGGCTGGCGTTGCTGATGATGATGCCGTTGCCCAGGCGGCAGTCGTGTGCCACGTGGGTATAGGCCATGAGCAGGCAGTTCTCGCCAACGCGCGTCTCGCCTTTCGAGGCGGTGCCCTTGTTGACCGTCACGCACTCGCGCAGTGTTGTGCCGGAGCCAACGTAGGCGTAGGTCTTTTCGCCGCGGTACTTGAGGTCTTGCGGAATGGCCGACACGACCGCTCCCGGAAAGATGGTCACGTTATCGCCGATGCGGGCGCCGGGAAAGATGGTCACGTTGCCGTGGATGAGCACGTTGTCGCCTATTTCCACGTCTTCGTGGATGACGGTGAAGTTACCGATGCGGGCGTTGTTGCCTATCTTGGCGTCGGGGTGCACGCTGTAGAGCGCGGGGTTGCGGAGTATGTCCATCGCTTCTTTCCGTTATTTGTTCTTGATGATCTGGGCCATGAACTCGGCCTCGCACACTATCTTCTCGCCCACGAAGGCGTAGCCCTTGACCACGGCGCAGCCTCGGCGTATTTCCGTCATCAGCCCCACGCTGAGCAGCAGGGTGTTGCCCGGCACCACCTTCTGGCGGAACTTCACGTTGTCAATCTTCAGGAAGTAGGTGGAATACTTCTCCGGGTCCTCGACCTGGTTGAGCACGAGCACACCGGCGGCCTGTGCCATGGCCTCGACCTGCAGCACGCCGGGCATCACCGGCTCCGTCGGGAAGTGGCCCTGGAAGAATGGCTCGTTGACGGTGACGTTCTTGACGGCCACCGCATGGCGCTTGTCGAGCTCTATGATCTTGTCGATGAGCAGGAACGGGTAGCGGTGCGGCAGGAGCTTGCGGATGCCGTTGATGTCGATCAGCGGTGCGTCGTCGGGGTTGTACATCGGAGCCTGCACGTCGGTGTGGCGAACTTTCTTGCGCAGCATCTTTGCGAAGGCGGTGTTGATGGTGTGCCCCGGACGGATGGCCACCACGCGTCCCTTGAGCGGACGGCCGATGAGGCTCAGGTCGCCAAGCACGTCCATCAGCTTGTGGCGTGCCGGCTCGTTGTCCCACTTGAGCGGGGCCGGGTTGATGTAGCCGAGCTTGTCGAGGTGCATGTGCGGCATCTGCATCAGGTCGCAGATCTCGTTGATGTTCTCCTGGCTCGTCTCGCGGTCGTAAATCACGATGGCGTTGTCCAGGTCTCCTCCCTTGATGAGACCATACTTGAGCAGCTGCTCTATCTCGCGCACGAACACGAAAGTGCGGGCGCCGGCCACCTCGGTCTTGAACTCGGACAGGTCGTCGAGCACGGCGAACTGGTTCGGAAGCACTGCCGAGTTGTATTCCACCATCGTCTCGACGGAGAAATTGTCGTCGGGGTAGATGGTGATGCAGGAACCGGTCGCGGGATCCTGGAGCAGTGTCTTCTCGCGTATGTAGTAGTAGTCCTTGTCGTGGTCCTGTTCCTCCAGGCCCACCTTCTCTATCTCTTCGATGAAGCGCATGCCGGAGCCGTCGAGGATGGGCACTTCGGGTCCGTCGACGTCAATCAGGCAATTGTCCACGCCCGAGGCGAAGAGAGCCGCCAGGGCATGCTCCACGGTGCTCACGCGCACGTCGCCGCGGGCCAGGACGGTGCCGCGGGCCGTGTCCACCACGTTCTCGGCCAGGGCGTCGATGACGGGCTGGCCTTCCAGGTCAACACGGCGGAACTTATAGCCGTGGTTGGCGGGCGCCGGGTTGAACGTCGCCGTTATCTCTATGCCGCTGTGCAGTCCCTTGCCTTGCAGCGTGAAGGATGCCTTGAGTGTCTTCTGGTTCATATCTGTGTTTTTAAATGAAAAATGAGCAATTAACAATGAACGATAAGCTCCGCGTGCATAGGTGCGTCGCTGTTATTGTTCATCATGCATTATTCATTGTTCATTAGATTGTGTGTTAGAGTTTCCCTTGCTCGAAGAGCTTTCCGAGCTTCTTGATGTATACTTGGTTCTTGGCGAACTGGCGTGCCTCGATGGCAGGGTAGCCGAGCAGCGCGTTGTCGGAACCCACGTTGTTGGGAATGCCGCTTTGGGCGCCGAACTGGTTGCGGTCGCCAACGGTGATATGGCCGGCGAAGCCTACCTGGCCGCCAACCATGTTGCTGTCGCCGATGCGGGTGCTGCCGGCCACGCCTCCCTGGGCGGCGAAGACGTTGTTGCGGCCGATGTGCACGTTGTGCGCCACCTGCACCAGGTTGTCGATCTTGGTGCCCTGGCCGATGCACGTGGCGCCGAAAGTGGCGCGGTCAATGGTGGTGTTGGCACCGATTTCCACGTCGTCGGCGATCTCCACGTGGCCCAGCTGGGGTATCTTCTCGTACTCGCCGCTTGCGGTGGGGGCGAAGCCGAAGCCGTCGGCGCCTATCACCGCGCCAGAGTGGATGATGCAGCGCTTGCCGATGCGGCAGCCCGGGTAGATGCGCACGCCCGCATTGAGCACTGTGCCGTCGCCGATTACGCAGCCGGGGCCGATGTATACCTGTGGGTAGACTTTCACGCCCTTGCCGAGCTGAACGTCGTCGGAAACGTACGCGAACGCGCCCACATATGCGTCTTCCGGCAGCTCGAAGCCCTCCGGCACGCGGCATGGCAGCTCGATGCCCACCGGCGAATGCTGCGTCATGCGCTGGGCCAGGGTCATAAGCTCCGCCAGGGTGGCATACGGGTCCTTGACCCGCACCATAGTCGCGGCGATGGGCTTTTCCGGCACGAAGTCCTCGGACACCAGCACCGCGCTCGCACGCGTATTATAAATTAGGTGTGTGTACTTGGGATTGGCCAGGAAAGTCAGAAACCCCTCCCCGGCCTCGTCGAGGGGGCCGAACCCCTTGACTATCATCGTTTCATCACCTTCGATCCGGGCTCCTATCAGAGAGGCCAGCTCCCGTAAGGTCATTTTCATCGGTGTAGCTCAAAATTTTGCGCAAATTTAGCCAAAATTCTCCATACTGCCAAACTCGTGTCCGAGTTGAGGGTGTAAGGACGTATGACCAGTGCGTCGGTGTGAGACGACATTCGAGAGCAGGCTGTCCTCCTGCATTCCTGAACTTTCAACTTTTTTGACTATCTTTGCGGCATGGATGCTAACACCGCCAAGCTTATCCGCGACCTGATGGTGGCCGAGTGCGTCAACTCCGCCCCGCCGCCCGACCATGTTCTCTACCGCCTTATCTCCATGGGGCGATTGCGCGTGCTCGCCCGCGGGCAGATGCTCATAAGCGTGGGCGACTTCAACCCGCACTTCCATATCCTCGTCTCTGGCGTAATGCGCCGCTGGCACTGGGACGGCAACACCGAGAAGACCTCCGCCTTCGCCACCGCAGGCACCCAGACGCTCATCTATCACTGCTACTACGCCGGGCGCCCGAGCGTCGACAACGTCGAGGCCTGCTCACCCTGCCGCATCCTCACGGTCCGCAAGCCCGACTTCGACGCCCTCCTTGCCGACTCCCCCGAGTTCGCCCTCTACAACTTCCATATGGCCGCCGCCGACCTCTATTTCCACGAAATGAAGCGTGATCTCTTCACCGGCAACGCCCGCGAGCGCTACCTGGCCCTGATGCGCAACCTCCCCGAGATCGTCAAGTCCGTATCACAGCGCATCCTCGCTTCCTACCTCGGCATCACCCCGCAGTACCTCTCCAACATCCGCAAGGAGATTTTTAACAAATAGCCTCCACTATTTATTAAGATAGTTTAATGGCGTGGAGCTCTCCACGTCCCTAACTTTGCAACCGTAAGACCACGACCCCCGAGCGAGGCGTGGCATTGTGGCGTCCGGGTTCCGGTCGCGTACTCAAATCCTAAAACATCATGAACAAGAAGATATACTTAGCTGCCGCGCTATCACTCCTTTCAATCTCTCTCTTCGCCGGGGTGGAGAAGTTCACCTCCGAGACGCTGCTCTGGCAGCAGTCGGCCAAGGAGAGGCTGCTCGCCCCCGGAGAGACCGAGCCCGCCATCGATGCCTACATCCGCTATTCCGACACCGCCATCCCGGCCCGCCTCCGCGCCATGGGCGTCCGAGTCAACGCCGTAGGCAAGACCGTCCTCACCGCCCGGATTCCCCTCGGCCTGCTGGATTCCGTCGCCTCCCTTCCCGACGTCACCTGCATCCAGGGAGCCTCGCAGGCATACATGCTCCTCGACACCGCCAGGCTTGTCTCGCGTGTCGACGAGGTTCACTCCGCTACCTCCATCGCCGACGTCTCCACGCCTTTCAACGGCAAGGGCGTCATGGTGGCCGCCATCGACGGCGGTCTCGACTTCACCCACCCCGCCTTCTACAACGCCGACCGCACCGAGCTTCGCCTCAAGCGCGTATGGGTCCACGACGCCAAGACAGGCACACCTCCCGTCGGCTTCGACTACGGCGCCGAGCTCCGAACCCCCGAGCAGATTCTCGCCTACAAGACCGACCTCAGCTACTACTCCCACGGCAGCCATGTCATGAACATAGCCGCCGGCGGCGATCTCTCTTCCCCCTACTACGGCATAGCCCCGCAGGCCACTCTTGCCTTTTCCAACTTCACCGACGTCGACAAGGGCATCTCCGACGCCATCTCTTACCTTTTCCAGACGGCCGACTCACTTCAGCTTCCTGCCGTCATCAACATGAGCCTCGGCACCCAGATGGGCCCGCACGACGGCTCTTCCCTGCGCGATGTCCTCGGCGACGAGCTCACCGGCAAGGGGCGCATCCTCGTCGGCGCCGCCGGCAACGACGGCATGGTCGACATGCACATCTCTCAGACCTTCAACGATGCCAACCCCGAACTCCTCGCCGGGGTCGCTTTCCTCGAGAGCAACCCCGGCGCCGGTGAGCTCCAGGTGTGGGGCCAGCCCGGAAAGTCGCTCAAGGTAAACGTATGCACCATCGACAAGGCAACCCAGCAGCCCGTCTACAAGAGCCGTACTTTCGACTGCTCGCGCACCACCACCCAGACCGTGACCCTGCAGAAGCCCTTCGACCAAAGTTCCGGATTCTTCAAGATCGCCACACAGGTGTCGCCGCTCAACGACAAGCCCATGGCACACATCACCCTCAACATTTCCGACTACAAGCCTGACAAGGTCATCGCCATCCTCATCACCGGCGAGCAGGGCTCCACCGTCCATGCCTGGGCCAACAACAATTACTGCTGCTTTCGCAAGCATCTGAGCAACATGGGCGTCCCTGACCACGAATACGGAATGTGCGAGATCGGAGGCACCGGCAAGAGCATCATCACCGTCGGCAGCTACAACACCCGCAACTACATCCTCGGCCTCAACGGCACCCCGCAGGCGACCGAGTTCACCGTCGGCGACATCTCCCCCTTCTCCAACAACGGCCCCACTACCGACGGACGCATCAAGCCCGACGTGGCCGCCCCGGGTTCCCTCATAGCCTCAGCCTACAACTCCACCTCCGCCAACGACCCCTCCATCGTCTACAACACCGAATGGAACGGCAAGTCATACCCCTACGGCGTCTACCAGGGCACCTCAATGGCCTCGCCCCACGTGGCCGGAACCATCGCCCTCTGGCTCCAGGCCGACCCCACCCTCACCCCTGACCAAATCCGCGAGACATTCGCATACACCTGCCGTCACGACGACTACACCGGCACCGGAATCAACAACATCTGGGGCCGCGGCAAGATCGACGCCTACGCAGGCCTCGTCTACGTGCTACGCAACTTTGCCGACGTCCGCACCGTCGACGCCGCAGTAGGGGAGACATCCTGGAGTGCCAACATCATCGACGGCGATCTCCACCTCCTCTACTACCGCGATGTCCCGGCCACCAGCGTGGAAGTCTACACCCCCTCCGGAGCTAAAGCACTCTCCCACATCGTTTCCAGCCGCACCATGGGCGACGAGGAAATCATCGACCTCGATGCCCTTGTCCCCGGCATATACATCATAAAAGCCTGTGGCGCAGGCAACACGCAAACCCTCAAAACCGTAATACGCTAAAAACAACCTACCATAGCATGAGAAGAAAACCAATCCTGACCCTGCTGGCACTGGCAGCCGTATGGCCCCTGGCTTCGGCGCAGACGTTCAGCGGAGGCGACGGCTCCCAGTCCTCACCGTACCTGATAAAGACCAAGGCGGACATGACCGAGCTCAGCACGGCGGTGACAGGCGGCAACACATTCGCCGACAAGCACTTCCGGCTGGAAGGCGACATAGCCTTCACCTCCTCCGACTCATTCACGCCCATCGGCTACACCGGCACTGCCGCGCCCAAGAAGTTCGCAGGAGAGTTCGACGGCAACTCCCACAAGCTCTCCGGCCTGGAAATCACCGGCACATACTACGCCGGCATCTTCTGCTGGCTCGATGCCGCAGGTTCCATCCACGACCTCAGCCTCGACAACATCAAGGTGACGTCGAGCAACAGCAACGGAGGCACTCTCGCCGCCAAGTCCGACGGCACCATCTCCCGCGTCCGCGCCACCAACATAGACTTTACTTCCTCTAACGGCAGCTACAAGGGCGGCCTGGTAGGTTTCGCCAACGGCGGCACCGTCTCCGACTGCTACGTCTCCGGCTCCGTCATGGCCACCAGCTCAGTCGGCGGCATAGTAGGCCAGAACTACGGCGCCATACTCCGCTGCCACTCCAACGCCGTCATCGTCGTCCAGGGCGAAGGCAGCGCCTCGGCGCACATCGGCGGCGTGGCCTCCATCACCCTTACCCTCAGCGGCGACACCGCACGCATCGCCGACTCATACTTCACCGGCTCAATCCAGGGCGCACCGCAGAACAACTGCGGCGGCATCACCTCGACCCTCAACGTCGGCTACCTCGACCGCTGCTGGAACGGCGGATACATCGCCGCCTCCGGCTACACCGGCGGACTGGTCGGCACGTTCAACGCCGGACTCATCCGCGACTGCTACAACGCAGGAACGGTGGTGGGCTCCGGCACCGCCACCGGCGGCCTCGTCGGCGTCGTCTCCAACTCCAACAAGAAGGAGCTGGCCATGAGCCGCTGCCTCAACGTGGGCGGACTGATGGTTCCCGCCCTGGTGCGCGGCAGCGACTGCGAGCTTGTAGGCCAGGGCATCGACCAGATTACCATCTCCGACTGCAAGTATGACCGCCAGATGTCCGGCTACACCGACTCCGACAACGGCCTGCCCACCTCAGCGCTCACCAACGGCTCCACACTCCAGGGCTTCGGGTCAGAATGGGTGTTTGCCAGCGGCATGTACCCCCGCCTGAGTTCGTCGGCCACTACCGACGCCGCCATGCTCAACGCCGCTCCCGTCCTGCTCGCCACCGGCGAGGACCGCCTGCATGTCAAGAGTCCATTCACGGTCTCCACCGCCAACGACGTCGAATGGGAAATGCGAGGCGGCACCGCCTGCTCGCTTTCCGGCTCCCGCGTCAACGTATCCCGCACCGACAAGGTGCAGGACCTCGTGCTCACTTCCTACCTCGGCGACTTCGAGAAGCGCACCCTGGTGAGCGTATATCCCCGGATCTTCCAGGGCGACGGCACCGCCGCCTCTCCCTATCTGATAACTAATGGCGCCGACATGGCCAAGCTCGCCGAAGCCGTCAACACCCAGCAGCTCGACTTCACCGGCGAGCACCTGCGCCTCACCGCCGACATCGACATGGGCACCGTCACCGGCTTCCAGCCCATCGGCTTCAGTTCCACCGGCAACGCCTACTTCAACGGCACCCTCGACGGCGCCGACCACCGCATCCGCAATCTGGGCATGGACGCCCGCACCAACAAGGTCATGAACGTGGGCATCTTCACCGCCCTCGCACCGCAGGCCGTGGTCCGCAACCTCATCATCGACGCCTCCTGCCGCTTCCTGGCATACCGCAACTTCGCGCCCATTGCGGCCCAGTCCCACGGACTCATCGAGAACTGCCGCAACTATGCCGAGGTGCCTACCACCGATGGCTATTCGGCCGGCATCACCGCCTTCAACTACGGCACCGTGCGCCGCTGCCTCAACGCCGGCAAGCTCTCCTCGTCGGAGAATAACGGCGGCCTCGGCGGCATCATCTATTCCGGCTACGCAGGCTCAGTGGTCGAGGAATGCCAGAACACCGGCGAGATTTCCGCCATGCACGACAAGGCACAGAGCCTCGGCGGCATCTGCGGATCCATGTACGGCACCGTCACCGACTGCCTCAACACCGGCGCTATCACCGCCGGTGCCAACTGCTCCACCATCGGCGGCCTGGTAGCCAGCGAGAACGCATCCACCAGGATTATATCTTCCCTTTCATTGGCACCCATCACTTCCACCACATATACTAATGTGGGCGCAGTGGCAGGCAACGCCAAGGGCACGTACGAGAACGTGGCCGCCGACGCGCAGATTGTCCTCTACGCCAACTCCCAGCAGGGCATCTCCATGCTCGGCACCTCCGAACTCACCGGCACCTCCCTCCAGGGCTTCGGCTCCAAGTGGGTCTTCAACGCAGGCCGCTACCCCATGCTCGCCGCCTTCAAGGACCTCCCCGAGGCACAGCTCGGCTCCATGCCGGTGACTTTCCCCGCAGGCATCTACCGCAACGAGGTATCCGGCAACGCCCAGCTCTGTCAGGCCCAGGGCCTCGCATGGTCCGTCGAGGGTAACGCCTTCTCCATCAGCGGCGCCAACCTCGTCTGCACTGCTCCCACCGAGTACGCCAAGGCCACTCTCACGGCCACCTACGGCGGCTATACCCGCAGCCTGCCCCTCGGCGCGCTGCCCAACCTCTTCACCGGCGACGGCACCGCCTCCAGTCCCTGGCTCATCCGCACCCCCGCCGACCTGCAGAAGCTCTCCACCTCCACCGCTGACGGCAACCTAAGCTTCAACGGCCGCGTCTTCTCGCTTGAGGCCGACCTCGACATGACCGGCATAACGGGCTTCGCGCCCATCGCGACCGCAGGCAAGTTCCAGGCCACATTCCTCGGCCACGGCCATGTCATCGACAACCTCTCCATCGCCTCCACCACCGCACCCTCGGCCCTCTTCGCCACCATCGGCAGCAACGGCTCAGTCTCCGACCTGGCCATCGGCGCCAACAGCACCATCACCGGCAAGGGCAACACGGGCGCTTTCGCCGCCACGCTCGAAGGCCGTCTGGCCAACTGCGTCAACCGCGCCGCAGTCTCCTCCACCGCCACCATCATGGGCGGCCTCGTAGGCACTGCCACCGGCAACGCCCGCCTGGATAACCTGACCAACTACGCCAACATCGAATCCAAGCAGACCAAGACGGGCGGCATCGTCGGCGCCATCACCTCCCCCACTGTCACCGCACGCAACCTCGTCAACGAAGGCAACATCACCTCCACCGCCAGCTACGTCGGCGGCATCATAGCCCATGCCACCGGCGTCACCGTCAACGGAGCCGTCAACCGTGGCAACGTCTCCACCACCGGTTCCGACGCCGCAGGCATCCTCGGCTATACCAACGATGTCGCCCTGCTCGACTCCTGCCTCAACTACGGCACCATCAGCGCCAGGACGGAAGCTGCCGGCATCGTCGCCTACGCCTCCAAGGACCTTACCATCACGGCAAGCCTCAACGCCGCCCCCGTCACCGCCACCTACTCGTCGGCGGCCGGCATTCTCGCCTCAGGCGACCAGCCCGTCATCACCGGCTGCGCCAACTTCGGCGAAATCAGCAACACCAACGCCAGCCTCGGCACCACCACCGCTGGTGCAGGCGGCATCGTCGCTAAGGGTGACCCCATAATGACCGACTGCGCCAACTTCGGCGCCGTCACCGCCAAGGACAACGCCGGCAGCGCCATCGGCTACTACAAGGCTTCCTACCACACCTCCACCATCACCAACTTCTACAACGTCGGAAAGGTATCATCGACCGTGGACGCCCCCAAGGCCGTGAATATGTTCGTCGGCAAGCTCGGCAAGACCACCTACACCAACTGCTGGTACGACTCCACCGTGCTTCCCGCCGCTACCGAGGACCGTGGCAAGGACACCCGCTCTCTGCTGGCCGTAGACTTCGGCGAAGGCTTCACCACCACCGAAAACGGCTATCCGATGCCATTGAGCATCGCCGGGTACGACGTCGCACGCCTGCACCGCACCGCCCTGCTCTTCCACGTCGCCGCCGACAACTATGGCAAGGTCTCCGACTACTTCCGCATCAAGGCTGACCCGGAGGTGCTCTTCACCGGCAACGACGTCTTCACCGTCAAGGAAGGGAATCGCATCAACGTCAAGGAGCACACCATCGGTGACTACGCCCTGGCGACATCCTTAGGCTCGCTTCAGCGGTCCATACCCCTGCACGTCGAAAGCACCACCACCACTGCCGTTGATGGCATCGACGCCTCCGACATCATCTCCGTCGAATACTACACCGTCAGCGGTATGCGCATCGCCAATCCGGCACCCGGTGCAGGAGTTGTCATCCGTCGCGTCCGCCATGCCGACGGCACCCTCACCACCGACAAGGTAGTCATCCGATAATCTACAATCTTTATATGCCGAATCGGCGCGTTCCTGTGTTGGGCGCGCCGATTCTTTGTCTATGGCGGTTGCGCCATGGCGCAGCACTACGGATGTCTTACGGTTCCCTCGGCCGCTCTTGTTCGGTCGTGTAGGGCAGGTACAGAGCACTGCCAGGTTCGGGAGCAATATGGCCGGCCAGGCCAGCGGTGCGGGAGTAGTGTGGACGGAGTCGATGGCGAGGTTCGATAATACGCATGAGACGTGGTGCGTCGGCGCAAATGAACAGGGATGTGCAAGAGGAGCTCAGGCAAGAGGCTAATAAGGCAGACACATACCCACACGGCGATCCAGCCGCAATGTTAAGTTTTTCCCGGCAGCAATTATTTAGTCTGGAGATGCAGGGGAGGTGCTGGGTGCACCCGCAAGGGTCGGGAACTGCTGTATGGTGTAGGAGCCGGTGTTCTTTTTCCGGCACTGCCGCCGAGCTTCAGCTCGGTGCGGAACATCATCCTCCGAGGATGCCGAACAGGCCGCCTCGCTTTTTTTCCGGTTTGAGGTGGACATGGGTGCCGCTGGTGTCCTTGTCGAGGAACATGATGTGGCTATTGAAGACAAATGCCACCATGTGTTCGAACTCAAGCACGGTGTATATGCTGCGGATGAGGAAACGCCGAAAAGGCGAGAACTGGTCCATGTTCTTTATTTCCACCTTCTCGTCGTCGAACTCTATGGGGTTGTTCTCTGCGAGAATGGCTTGGAAATAGGGTAGGTTCAGTTCGTCGCGCTTGGCGGGTCTCTTGTACCGCTTGTATATCTCTTTTATGACTTCGTCGTTGATCATTGAGGATTGCTGCAATTTGCGGACCGCGGCAGGCGAGGAGCGAGGGGAGCTGCTTCAATCCTTGTTTTAGTTGGAGAACAATAAAATCCTTGGGATTGTTCAGCGGCAATGTTAAAAATTTTATGCCAGACGGGGATGTTAATGGAATGACTTTGGATTGAGGGGAAAACAGCCGGAGGCCAACCATCCTCCTTGGTCTCCGGCTGTTGTGTCGGTAATGATTGCGGGACGACGAATCCCGGTATGGCGGTTGCTTTATCCGAGGAAGCTGAGCAGCACGCCGGCAGCCACGGCGGATCCGATCACGCCGGCTACGTTCGGACCCATGGCGTGCATCAGCAGGTAGTTCGACGGGTCGTACTCCAGGCCGAGGTTGTTGGAGATGCGGGCGGCCATGGGCACGGCGCTCACGCCGGCGTTGCCGATGAGCGGGTTCACTTTCTTGTCCTTGCGCAGGAAGAGGTTCATGAGCTTGACGCTCAGCACGCCTGCGGAGGAGGCGATGATGAAGGCGATGAAGCCGAGGGCGAAAATCTTGATGGTGTCGGCAGTCAGGAACTTGTCGGCCTGGGTTGAGGCGCCCACGGTCAGGCCCAGCAGGATGGTGACGATGTCGGTCATGGCGTTGGAGGCCGTCTTGGCCAGGCGGGTCGTCACGCCGCTCTCGCGCAGCAGGTTGCCGAAGAAGAGCATGCCGAGCAGGGGCAGGCCGCTGGGTACCACGAAGCAGGTCAGGATCAGGCCCACTATGGGGAAGATGATCTTCTCGTTTTGGGTCACGGCGCGGCCCGTCTTCATCTTGATCATGCGCTCTTTCTTGGTGGTGTACAGGCGCATCAGCGGGGGCTGGATGAGCGGGATGAGCGCCATGTAGCTATACGCCGACACGGCCACGGCTCCAAGCAGGGTCGGGTTGAGCTTTGAAGTCAGGAAGATGGCCGTGGGACCGTCGGCACCGCCGATGATGGCCACGCAGCCTGCGCTCAGCGGGTCGAAGCCCAGAAGCAGCGAGAGCATGTAGGCGCCGAATATGCCGAACTGGGCGCATGCGCCGATGATCATCAGCTTGGGGTTAGACAGCAGTGCCGAGAAGTCGGTCATTGCGCCGATGCCCAGGAAGATCAGGGGCGGGTACCAACCGTACTGCACGCCGTTGTAGAGGATGTTCAGCACCGAGCCGGGCTCGTAGATGCCGATGTCCATGCCGGCCTGGAAGGGGATGTTGCCGATGAGCATGCCGAAGCCGATGGGCACCAGCAGCAGCGGCTCGAAGTTGCGCTTGATGGCCAGGTAGATGAAGAAACAGCCCACCAGCAGCATCACCAGGTTGGTCCACTCGCAGTTGTAGAAGCCGGTGAAGTGCCAGAAGGTCTGGAGGCTGTCGCTTAGGAACTGGCCCAGCGAATTGCTTTCTAACAGAATCATGACGTCTGAGTGTGGTCCTTATTCTATTATCATGAGGTCGGTGCCCTCGAGCACGGTATCTCCCTGGTTGACGAGGATTTTCTTGACGACTCCGCCGCGCTGGGTGTGGATGTCGTTCTCCATCTTCATGGCCTCGAGCACGCATACGGTGTCGCCGGGCTTTACGGTGTCGCCGACGCTGACGGTGAATCCCATGACGGTGCCGGGCAGGGGACTCTTGACGGCTCCGGGCACGCCTGCCGACTCGGCGGGCTTGGAGACCACCTTCTCGCCTGTCTCTGTGCGAGGGGCGGCGCCTGCCTTCTTGATCTGCGGCGCCTTGCTCATGGCACGGGCTGCGACTTCCTGGTCAAGCTCGACTTTGTAGCGGGTGCCGTTGACTTCGACCTGCACTTCGTTGTCGTGGATGTCGCCGATGGATACCTTGTATTTGGTGCCGTTGATTTTATACTTGTATTCTTTCATTTTTTCCTTTCTTGGGTGGAGGCTTAATGTTTCACCTGCGGCAGCACGCGCAGATTATAAATTTTGGAGTTCCAGGGGGAGTAGGAGCGCTTCATGCTGCGGATTGTCAGTATGTAGTCCTCCATGTCGTGCTTGCCGGAGTAGTGCTCGGCCAGGGCTGCGGCAATGGCTGCGATGACTTCGCCGGAGTCCTCTTCCTCGTGGTCGTCGGTGGCGGCGGGGCCGTGTGCCTCTTTCTTGCGGCGGCGCTGCAGGGCGGAGCTGATGCGGCCGAAGCAGAGGAACAGGATGCTCAGCACTATCAGGGCGGCCACCACGATGCACATCGACATGATGGTCAGTGCTCCTCCGTAGGGGTCGTTCTGGGCGAGCTGGTCGGCCTTCTCCTTCTGGGTGAGGGGCTTGAGGTCGGGGTTGTCGGCTGCCATGACTCCCTGGTCGGCCGGCTGGGGGGAGTCGGTCTCGTACGCGGCGGGGTTGCCCACGTAGACGCCCTCCTTGTACTCGGGTTCCCCGGTGGGGTCGAGTTCGCCGTGGTCGACCTGGGCCGGGGCGGCGTAGCCGGCGACGGCCAGGAGCAGTCCAAAGACAAGAGCCGTGATTCGTTTACACATATTTATATAGGTATGGCCCGCAGAGGCTGGCTCGGGAGCCTCTCTGCGGGCCTTTACTTGGTTTAGAGGGGTATGTTGCCGTGCTTCTTGGCCGGGTTGGTCTGCTTCTTGGTGGAGAGCATCTGCAGGGCCTTGATGACGCGGAAACGGGTGTTGCGGGGCTCGATGACGTCGTCGATGTAGCCGTACTTGGCGGCCTGGTAGGGGTTGGCGAAGAGCT
>ERZ835051.2482-NODE-2482-length-16247-cov-3.553174_pt1 | contig 16247 bp, 19 predicted proteins | sample MGYA00519575_ERZ835051 | MGnify/ENA primary metagenome ERZ835051 (study PRJEB31850, sample SAMEA3708769) | human gut metagenome | biome: human gut; feature: human-associated habitat; material: faeces | place: China | collected 2014 ... | reverse complement strand
AAGCGACCGCGCGAGACGCCCGAATGTGCCAAAGCACATTCTTTTTAGGTATATAGGAAAAGGCTGCATAAAAAATCGAAAAAGGGGGAATCCTGATATGGAACGAAATATGTTTACATACGAAGCAATCGATTCGGCGCTGGTGATTCATCTGCCGAAGGAGGTAGATCATCATAACTGCCTGACACTCAAATATGAAACAGACCTGCTTCTGGCGGAAAATTATATTAACCGGATTATTTTTGATTTTTCAGGGACGGAATTTATGGATAGTTCCGGGATCGGTGTAATTCTCAACCGGTATAAGCAGATGGAGGGTAGCAGCGGCACGGTGGCGGTGTACGGGGCAGGCGAGCGGATGCGCCGGATTTTGCGGATCGGCGGCGTGTATCGTTTGGTGCAGTCGTACCGGACGAGAGAGGAGGCACTGGATGGGAGACATTAAAGGAGAGATGAATATGTATGCGGATGATATATCTGTATCAGAAACGGAAGTGAAAGGAAAACTTAAAAAAATAAAAGATTCAGAAGAATACAGAAAATTTAAACAGAATGAACAGAGACAAGCAGAGAAGAATGGCACGTGGATGCACCTGGAGATAGACAGCCATTCATCGAACGAGGAGTTTGCCCGTGTCACAGCGGCAGTCTTTATGAGCCGGATGAATCCGACGATGGAGGAGCTGGAGGATGTGAAAACGGCGGTCTCGGAGGCGGTGACAAATGCGGTGATTCATGGGTATAGCGATGAAATCGGAATTATTTACATAGAAGCGCGGATTGAGGGAGAAGAACTGATAATTTCGGTCCGGGATGAGGGAAAAGGAATCCTGGATGTGGAAAAGGCGATGGAGCCGATGTATACGACAGACACGACCGGCGAGCGCTCGGGGATGGGCTTTTCGTTTATGGAAGCGTTTATGGATGAGGTCGAGGTGGAGTCCAAGGTGGGCTGCGGAACGTGTGTGACGATGAAAAAGCGAATTGGAAGGGGATATATGAATAAAGAACAGGAAGAAAAAGAAACGGCGGAGTTCTATGGATAAAACCATCGAGCAGATCAAACGGGCACACCAGGGCGATAAGACGGCGCGGGAGGCGCTGGTAAAAGACAATCTGGGGCTTGTATGGAGCATCGTCCGCCGCTTTGCGGGGCGGGGGTGTGAGACGGAGGACTTATTTCAGATCGGAAGTATCGGGCTGTTGAAGGCGATTGATAAGTTTGACCTATCATATGAGGTGCGTTTTTCGACGTATGCGGTGCCGATGATTGCGGGGGAGATCAAACGTTTTCTCCGGGATGACGGTATCATCAAGGTCAGCCGTTCCATCAAAGAGCAAAACCAGCGGCTCCGGGCAGCGCGGGAAGCGCTCTGCACGGCGCTTGGGCGGGAGCCGACGCTGGAAGAGCTGGCGGCGCAGATTGGAGTGAGCTGTGAGGAAGCTGCCGCATCGATGGCGGCGGACAGTCCGGTTGAATCGCTCTCTGCACCAGCCAGCGCCGGGGAAGAAACTGGCCTTCTGCTTCAGGACCGGATTGCTGGGGAGACAGCGGAAAATGAGGTTCTGCTTGACCGGATGCTTTTGGGAGATTTACTGAAAATGCTCAATGGACGGCAGCGGGAGATCATTGTGCGGCACTATTTTTATGATCAGACACAGACTCAGATCGCGGCGCAGCTCGGCATTTCACAAGTACAGGTGTCGCGGATCGAGCGGAAAATATTAGGGCAGATGCGCGCAAAGCTGGAAGAAACATGAGAAAAAAGACAGGCTCATAATTCAGAATATATGAATGTGCATACTCCATTGAAAGACAGCCATACTACTGGATACAGGAACTTTTGGAGTTTCCAGAATACACAGGAAGGATGGAAAAAAATGACGGGAAATGTGAAAGTGACAATGAAAAAAAAGATGGGAATCTGTATCTGGGTCGGATGCATGATTCTGATTGTGGCAGCGCTCTGTCTCTGTCTGATGGCAGTGGGGCGGGACAGCGTCTACATTGACGGAACCTTCGTACAGCATTCCGGGGACAGCGCGGAGGCATTTTTGAGACCGGAGGCACAGACGGAGAAGGCAGCATTATGACACAGACGGTCTATCTGAAACTCAGCCAGATCACGCAGGTACATGAGAAAAATGTACCGCTTGCAAGCCTGGGAGAAGTTTATTGCAGTGAAAAAAGCGTGGAAAGCCGCTGCCGTGCGATGATCGTGAAGAGGATCCGCGGCGGCGGGAAACAGCGCGAAAGCCGTCTGGTTGGAAACGTCATGGAGATTATCCAGCAGATTGAACGGGAAATTCCGGGGACATCGGTGCAGAATCTGGGGGAGACGGATTATGTCATTCATTATCAGCCGCCGCACCGTCAGGCGCTTGTCTGGCAGTGGTGCAAGACGCTGTTCGTCTGCCTGATTTGCTTTTTCGGGGCGGCATTTGCGATCATGACATTCAACAACGATGCAAACGTGCTGGATGTATTCAAGAAAATATATGAGATCACGACGGGGCAGGCGTCGGACGGAACAACGGCGCTGGAGATCGGTTATTCGATCGGGCTTCCGGTGGGGATTTTGCTGTTTTTTAATCATTTTACTTCGTGGAAATTCAGTCTCGATCCGACGCCGCTGGAGGTAGAAATGCGCCTGTATGAGGAAAATGTCAATAAAACGCTGATTCAGAACGAGGAGCGGAAGGAGGATGACATCGATGTTTCTTAAAGAAGCGCTGCTTTTGCTGGCGGGGCTGGCGGCGGGAAGCACGGTGGCAGCGGGAGTCTACGCCTTTCTGGTGGTCATCGGCGTTTATCCGCGCCTGATTGGAAAGACGGCGACGGCGTCGAAGGGGAAAATCTTCTTGTATGAGACGATTATCGCGCTGGGAGGATTGTTTGGAAATGTGGTGGATTTATTTACAGAGAAAGTGAAACAGCTGACCGGGAGTTTCCTGAGAATAGCGTGGCCAGCGGCAATGCCGGAGGCAGAGTTGTGGCAGAAGGCAGCAGAAGGCGGTGGCAGAACGGGAGCTGGTGCTGGATTTCTGGTGATGCTTGGAAATGTCTCCGGACAGCTGCTTCTAGTGGCTGCGGGACTTTCCTGTGGTATTTTTGTAGGCTGCCTCGTCATGTCGCTGGCAGAGACATTGAAAGCCCTGCCGGTGCTGAGCCGCCGCCTGCGTCTGGCAGTGGGGCTGCCATATCTCCTTCTCGCGATTGCGGCGGGGAAATGTGCGGGTTCGCTGTATTATTTCTTACATGGAATTGGAAGACAGTAGAAGAGAGGAGAAACCATGGAAGCCAGAAAAGATCAATATGAAGCATATGTCAAATCGGTTACGCCCGTCCACAGTACATGGAAAAATGTGTTGATGGCGGGCATTTCCGGCGGGCTGATCTGCCTGGCGGCGCAGATCAGCACAAATTGTCTGGTTCAGACAGGCATGGAGGAGAAAACGGCGGCGCTCTGGACGATGCTGGGACTGATTCTGCTCAGCGTTATCCTGACAGGGGCAAATGTATTCCAGAGGCTGGCGCGTGTTTTTGGGGCTGGTGTGCTGGTTCCGATCACCGGATTCGCCAATTCAGTTGCATCCCCGGCGCTGGAATACAAGGCGGAAGGGCAGGTATTTGGTGTCGGATGCAAAATATTTACAATCGCGGGTCCGGTGATCCTGTATGGGATTCTGAGTTCGTGGGGATTAGGGGTTGTGTATTGGGGGTGGATGATGCTGACTCAATAATAAACGAAAAAAAGTCTCAATAATATAATAAGAATCTTTCTTGTTTTGTGAAAAATGAGGGTTTACAATCCGGAAATAAATACCTATAATAGCCATAGGGTAATCTGGCTGTCTGAACAATCAGATTTATTATAGAAAAAAGGAACCAGAGAGATGGACGTTTGCTAAGAGGGATAACCGCTTTCGTGACGAGGCGGCTGTCACAGATCAGACAGACCGAGCATGAATGTCTCAGCCGGTCCCGGAAATGGAGTGCTTTATGGCAGAAAAAGTGTTAGAAGTAAATCAGATAAAAGCAAATATAGAAGAAAAAGAGATCCTGCACGGCGTTGATTTGAGCGTCGGCGCAGGAGAGGTACATGTCCTGATGGGACCGAACGGCGCGGGCAAATCGACGCTCGGAAACGTCCTGATGGGAAACCCGCGATATCAGATCACGGGTGGTCAGATCTTATTTAAGGGTGAGGATATCACACATGAGTCCACGGACAAGCGTTCCAAAGCCGGTATGTTCCTGTCCTTCCAGGAGCCGCTGGAGGTACCGGGACTTTCGCTGGAAAGCTTCCTGCGGAGCGCGATGCGCCAGCAGACTGGCAAGAACTTAAAGATCTGGGAATTTCATAAACAGCTCAAAAAGGCGATGGACATTCTCCAGATGGATGAATCGTATGCACAGAGAAGCTTAAACGTGGGCTTTTCCGGCGGTGAGAAGAAAAAATCTGAGATTTTACAGCTGATGCTCTTAAATCCGAGCCTGGCAATCCTCGATGAGACAGACTCTGGTCTGGATGTTGATGCAGTCCGTCTGGTTTCTAAGGGTGTGGAAGAGTACCAGAAGAACCAGAACGGCGCGCTTCTTATTATCACGCACAGCACCCGGATTCTCGATGCACTGCATGTTGACTATACGCACATCATGGTAGATGGAAAGATCGTGGCAACCGGTGACGGCTCCCTGGTTGATAAGATCAACCAGGAAGGCTACGAATCCTTTATCCGTGAGGCGGGTGTGGCAGACGCCCGGAACTAATCGTTACTGTTCGCAGGCAGGCATTTTTGGAATCGAAAGTGCTGAAGGATAACGCGACAGTAATAACGAATCAGCACGGGTAATATGGAGGCATCAAACATGAAAGAAAAAACGTATGTAGATGACATTGATCGCAGCGTCTACGATATAAAAGACAAAGAAAATGACGCATATAAAGTAAAAGCGGGTCTGACCCCGGAGATCGTTGAGAAGATTTCTAAGGAGAAAAATGACCCAGCATGGATGCAGCAGTTCCGTCTGCAGTCCTTACAGATTTACAATTCCCTGCAGGTTCCGAACTGGGGACCGGATATCGAGGATCTGGACATGGATAACATCGTAACCTATGTCCGTCCGAAATCCAAGATGAGCGCTAAATGGTCGGAGGTTCCGAAGGACATCAAAGATACCTTTGAGCGTCTGGGAATCCCGCAGGCGGAGCAGAAATCACTGGCAGGCGTGGGCGCCCAGTATGACTCGGAGTTAGTATATCATAACGTGCGCGCGGAGGTAGCGGCGCAGGGCGTTGTCTACACCGATCTGGAGAGCGCAATGCACGGCGAATATGCGGAAATGATCCGGACGCATTTTATGCATCTGGTCAAACCGCAGGAACATAAATTTGCAGCGCTGCACGGGGCGGTCTGGTCCGGCGGATCTTTTGTGTACGTGCCAAAGGGCGTGTCGGTTACGATCCCGCTTCAGTCCTATTTTCGACTCAATGCACCGGGAGCCGGACAGTTTGAACATACTCTGATCATCGTGGATGAGGGGGCATATCTGCATTTCATCGAGGGCTGTTCTGCGCCGAAATATAACGTAGCAAACCTGCATGCGGGCTGTGTTGAGCTGTACGTCGGCAAAAATGCGAAACTCCGCTATTCGACGATCGAGAACTGGTCGAAAAATATGTACAATTTGAACACCAAGCGCGCGATTGTGGAAGAGGGCGGCACGATCGAGTGGGTATCGGGTTCCTTTGGTTCCCATGTATCGTATCTGTACCCGATGAGTATCTTAAAGGGCGATGATTCAAGAATGGAATTTACCGGCATTACTTTTGCCGGAGAAGGTCAGAACCTCGATACCGGTGCGAAGGTAGTCCACACGGGCAAACGGACGTCTTCCTATATTAATACGAAATCTATTTCCAAGGACGGCGGTATCAGTACGTTCCGAAGCAGCGTGCAGATTGGAAAACAGGCATCCGGTTCTAAGGCATCGGTTTCCTGCCAGTCTCTGATGCTGGATGATATTTCACGTTCCGATACGGTCCCGGCGATGGATATCCGGACCCGCGACGCGAACGTCGGCCATGAGGCAAAGATCGGACGGATCAGCGACGAGGCTGTTTTCTATCTGATGTCACGCGGCATCAGCGAGGAGGACGCGCGCGCAATGATCGTTAGCGGATTTGCGGATGATGTATCGAAGGAGCTGCCGCTTGAGTACGCGGTTGAGATGAACAACCTGATTCAGCTTGAGATGAAAGGCAGTATCGGATAATAGATGGTTACTGTTTGCAGCGGGGATTTTGAAATAACAGATTCTGCTGCGGGGCATGCAAGTGCATGAATGGTAACGACAGGAGGAAACAATGGGACAGAAAGAAATGACAGTAAACATTCTTCCGACCCGAACCTGGAACCGGCTGGGAATGAACGAAAGCCAGATACAGATTGAGTGGCCGGAGGAAAGTGTTTTGATAAAACCGGAGCGCCTGGCAGCAGGTGTGACCTGGGAAAAAGAAATCTCCGGAAAAGAGTGGGACGAGATCCAGACCGGCATGGGACGCGAGTACGATGCGATGGCGGCGGAATGCGGAACGGCTGGCGCAAATAGAACGGACACTGTAAATGGAACGGCTGTTGCAGAAGAAAATGCCGGTGCGGGAAGTATCTACCGGCTGACAGCGGAAGCGGCAGCTGTGTTGCAGAATGAAAATACAGAATGGACGGTTCTCTGCGTCGATTACAAAAACGGCAGTTACCAGAACCGCCTCTGCCTGGATGCAAAGGAAAACAGCCGCTTAAACGTGCTGATCGTATTCCGCTCCGGGGAGGACGCACAGGGAACATCCTCGTTCCAGGTAAAGGTCCATGTGGAAAAGAATGCAAAGGTACAGCTTCAGGAAGTGCAGCTTCTCGGCGCCGGATACACCTGCCTGAGTGATATCGGTGCGTCCTGCGGGGAAAATGCCATATTTGAGCTTTTGAAACTGGAGCTGGGCGCAGGCAAGGTCTACGCGGGCTGCTTGACCGAGCTGGAAGGAAAAAAGAGCGCATTTGACGCGAAGATCGGCTATTACACCAGTGTAAACCAGAAGCTGGATATGAACTATACAGTACGCCACCGCGGCAAAAAGACAGAGAGTATGATGGAAGTCTCTGGCGTTTTGCAGGACGGTTCCTCCAAGCTGTTCCGCGGAACGATCGATTTCGTGCCGGGATGCGCCGGGGCAAAGGGAACTGAGCGCGAGGATGTGCTGCTGCTCGGCGATGACATCGTAAACCAGACAATTCCGCTGATTCTGTGTGCGGAAGAAGATGTCGAAGGAAATCACGGTGCTTCGATGGGCGATCTGGACGATGCAACGCTGTTTTATCTGTGCTCCCGTGGACTGTCGAGAGAGGAAGCTGAGCGCATGGTAGCGCGGGCGAGAATCGACGCGCTGAATGAGCTGGTAGCAGACGAAGCAGTACAGAAGCAGGTTCAGGAGTTCATGAACCAGAAGCGATAATAAAATGAAAAAACTGTAAGTTGGCTGCGGTTTGTTTTTGCAGCAAGTATACAAACAAATATATAAGAAGGAACAGAACATGACAGATTACAAGAAAGATTTTCCCCTGCTTGCGGGTTCGGATATCGCATATCTGGACAATGCGGCGACGGCACAGCGCCCGGAGGCGGTATTAAAGGCAGTGGAAGATTTCTATACAAAGAAAAATGCCAATCCGCTCCGCGGGCTCTATGAGCTGGGAATCGAGGCGACGGAGGCATATGAAGCGGCAAGAGAGCGCGTGCGGGAATTTATCAATGCTGGAAAGACGAGTGAGGTCGTGTTTACACGCAACAGCACCGAGAGCCTGAATTTGATCGCGTACAGCTATGGTTTAACCAGTCTGAAAGCAGGCGATGAGATCTTAATCAGCATTGATAACCACCACAGCAATATCCTGCCGTGGCAGATGGTATCCAGACAGACAGGCGCGAAGCTCGTTTATCTGGAATGTCAGCCGGATGGTTCCTACCGGGATGAGGATATGGAAGCCCTGGTGACAGAAAAGACAAAGATCGCAGCGATGCCGCAGATTTCCAATGTCCTTGGCCGCAGAAATCCGGTAGAGAAGCTGACGAAACTGGTGCATGAAAAAGGCGGTGTCATCGTCATCGATGCGGCACAGAGCGCCCCGCATATTCCGGTGGATGTGCAGGCACTGGATGCAGATTTCCTTGTATTTTCCGGTCACAAGCTGATGGCACCGATGGGAATCGGCGTCCTGTACGGAAAAGAGACCCTTCTGGATGCGATGCCGCCGTTCCTGACGGGCGGCGAGATGATCGATTCGGTCAGCCGGGAATCCGCAGTCTTTGCCGAACTGCCGCACAAATTCGAAGCCGGTACCGTCAATGGCGGCGGTGCGGTCGGCTTACAGGCAGCGATCGATTATCTGATGAACGTCGGATTTGACGAGGTGCGGAAGCGTGAGGAGCTGCTGACAACACGGGCAATGACGGCGATGCAGCAGATTCCGGGCGTTCATATCCAGGGAAGCGATAAGCCGGAAGAGCACAACGGAATTATCAGCTTTACCGTGGACGGCGTACATCCGCACGATATCGCGTCGATTCTGGATGCCGCAAATGTCAATGTGCGCGCAGGCCACCATTGCGCCCAGCCGCTTTTAAAACATCTGGGTGTATTTGCAACAGCGCGTGCCAGCTTTGCGTTCTACAATACGGAGGAGGACATCGACCGTTTTGTCCAGAACCTGAAAGAAATCCGGAGGAAAATGGGATATGGAGAATAGAACCTTTTACAATGAAATACTGACGGATCACAATCTGCATCCGTTACATAAAGAAAAGCTGCCGGATGCCAATCTGGTATTAGAGGGCGTCAATCCGAGCTGTGGAGATGACATCATTCTTCAGTTGAAGGTCGAAGATGGACAGGTGGTAGACGGTGCTTTTGAGGGAAGCGGCTGCGCGATCTCCCAGGCGTCCGCTGATATCATGCTGGATCTGATCATCGGAAAATCCGAAGAGGAAGCACGCCATCTGGCGGATCTGTTCCTGCGGATGATCAAGGGCGAGGCAAGCGAGAACGAGATCGAAGAACTCGAGGAAGCCGGTGCCCTGGTCGATGTTTCCCATATGCCGGCGCGTGTCAAATGCGCGGTGCTGGGATGGCATACGATGGAAGAGATGCTGGATAAGAAGAACGAGAAATAAGAGAGAAGATAAAAAGAAACGGGAGCTATTCTTTTGGGAGTGTCAGGGCGGGACGTACCATTTCCGCCCTGATGATCTATATACCAGAAATAGTCTGGAAAAGAAAAGTCAGATGTGTTGACGAAAATATATACAAAAATAGATTGGCAAAAACAAAGCACGTATAGAGAAAACGGCAAAAAACAAGCGGATCTAGATGTGTGTTTTTGTATAAAATATCCCAAAGGTTGACGGCATATTTACAAAAATAAACAAAGATGTTAAGATAATCATAAAAAGGATGCAGATGGCGATGTACATACAGATGGCGTACAGCTGAATCCTGTGGCTGGAGGTATGAGAGATGCCGAATTTTTCATATAAAGCGCTGGGACGGGATGGAAAAGAAGTCCGGGGAGTGCTCCAGGCTGAGAGTGAAGCGGCAGCCGCTTCCAGAATCCGGGAAAACTATCCGATTCTTCTGAGCATCAGTCAGAAGAAAGAGAAGAAAAGACCTGATGACGGCAGTCTCCTGGAGATGGAGATCGGAAGCAGGCGGATCAAGACGAAGAAGCTGGCGATCCTGTGTTCGCAGTTTGCGATCACTCTTCATTCGGGTATGACCGTGGCGCGCGCGATGCGTATGCTGGCAGATCAGAATGAGGACAAGCGGATCCGGAAGATCATGGGGGCTGCGGCAGAGGAAGTAGCTGCCGGAAGTACCGTTGCGTCGGCGCTGGAAAAGTATAGCGACCGTTTTCCGCTCACGTTTATCGAGACGATCCGGGCAGGCGAGCAGTCTGGTACGCTGGAACACTCCTTTGACCGGCTTCAGAAGTTTTACGAAAAGTCCTACAAGACGACGGAGAAGATCAAGGGAGCGATGACGTATCCTTTGTTCGTCGTTGCGATTGCGGTGGTTGTCCTGATTATCGTCATGGCGAAGGTTATCCCGACACTGGCAGATGTATTTACCGATCTGGGCGGTACGCTGCCGCTGATGACGCGGATGCTGATTGCGACTTCCCATTTTTTCGCGAAATGGTGGCTGCTGATGCTGGCGGTGCTGGCGTTTTTGAAGATTGGTTCGCAGGTCTACGGCAATACGCCGCAGGGACGGATTGAGAAAGCAAAGATCATGTTATCCCTTCCACTTGTGGGCGTGATCAACCAGATGAACGGCGCAGCACAGTTTGCCAATACAATGTCGGTGCTTCTGGCAGCGGGTATCACGATCAATCAGGCGGTTGACACGACGGCGAAGGTTATGGACAATGCACTTCTGAGCGAGGATGTCCGCTCCATGCGCGAAGGAATCGAGCAGGGACGCAGTCTGGTGGAATGTCTGCGGGGAAAGAAATATTTCCCGCCGACGATGGTCGATATGTATTCCGTCGGAGAAGAAACCGGTGAACTCGAGGAGACACTGGACAATGTCGCTGATTATTACACCAACGAGGCGGATTACCGAATCCAGCGGCTTCTGGCGCTTCTGGAACCGACGATGCTGGTTGTGCTTGCGATTTTTGCGGGTATCATTGTAGTGTCGATTTATCTGCCTATCTTTACAATGTATGATCTGATGTAAGAATTGACTGCACACATGTGAAATGTGATACGGCAGAGGCTGGATGGCGCAGAGATAATTCTCTGTTCATTAATAAAATACTATACAATAAGGAGATTGATTTTATGAAGAGCTTAATCAAGAAAGTTCGTGAGAACAAAAAAGGTTTCACACTGGCAGAGCTGCTGGTGGTTGTTGCGATCGTGGGCATCCTGGTTGCAATTTCGATTCCGGTATTTACGGCACAGCTGAGCAAGGCTAGAAAAGCTACGAATCAGGCAAATATGAGAGCGGCTAAGGCGGCAGCGATAGCGCAGTATTTAACAGATGAGGCAGAGTCAACAAGCGCAGTTACATACAAGTATGTGTTAGAGACAGGAGAAGCTAAATTGATAGGATCTGATGATTCTGGTTATATTGTAGAAACAGGTAAAGAGATTGATATTGATGCAGCTACATCTGCTGAAAAATATACTAAAATTAACGTGGTTATTACTCCAAAAGTAACAGGTACTGGTACTGCAGCGGAAGAGTTAAATGGTGCAGAAATCAAAATATATGCAAAAAAATAAAGAATTAAAAACCACATACGTGGCAAAATGGATGGGTTTTCCCATCCATTTTTGCTAAAGGCGCCCGGAGACAGAATAAGCAAATTCTGTTATAATGAATCAAAGAATTGCAAAAGACAGGAGAGAACGCGGCGATGCTGCATCAAACCACATTTTTAACGATTTACATATTAACCATAACATTTATCCTTGGCTGTGCCCTTGGCAGTTTCACAGACTGTCTGGCGGGGCGGATGCTTGCGGGAACTTCGATCCTAAAGGGGAGATCGCACTGTGATGCCTGCGGGCATGTGCTGGGCGTGCCGGATCTGGTGCCATTGTTTTCGTGGCTGTGTCTGCGGGGCAGATGCCGTTACTGTGGGGCAAAGATCCCGGCGGAATCGTTCTGGGCGGAACTTGTTTCGGGGATCGCGTGCTGTCTGATCGTGTACCGGTTCGATGTTTCGGTGCTGGCACTGCGGGGGATACTTCTGTGGATTGTGCTTTTGTGCCTGACGCTCACGGATCTGCATGCGTGGATCATACCGGATCGCCTGCAGGTGGCAGGAGTCCTGATTTTTTTCGGAACGGCAGTCTGTCTGCCGGAAACGGGCGCACAGATATTGCGTGGTGTTCTGACGGGGGCTGGCTTGTCGGGCGGTATGCTGGCACTTTCACTTTTATTTGACCGCCTGACGGGAAAGGAAAGCCTGGGAGGCGGGGATATCAAGCTCTTTTTTGTGACGGGGCTGTACCTTCGTTCTATCTGGGAGGTATTGTTTTTTCTGATTCTCAGCTGTGTGCTTGGAATCGGATGTTCGTTGGTTTGGAGAAAGGGGAAAATCCCATTTGGACCGGCGATTGTGGCAGCTTTCTTTCTGATGCTTCTGTTTGGTGAACAACTGACAGGATGGTATAGGGGGCTGTGGCTTTTGTAAGCTGTACACGATAAAACTCTTTTAAGGGGAGTGCAGAGATGAAGAATTGTAGGAATTGAAATTGGACATTACCGTATCAAGATTGCATATGCGGAAAAAGGTGAACTGAAAGAGTTCATCAGCGAGCGGGTTCAGGGAATGGATCTGACCGATATGCACGTCTGTGCGGATTTGATAAAGGATTTATTGAAGGAATATGCGATCCGGTGCCGGAATGTGGTATTTGTCATCCGTCAGGAGGACGTGTATGTGCGGCGGTTTGAGATGCCGCTGATGACGGAAGAACAGCTCCGGCTGAATCTGCCGTATGAGTTTCATGACTATATCGGCGATGAGATGGACAAGTATGTTTTTGATTACGCGATGATTCGGACGAAAGAGAGGACGATGGATCTTCTTGGTGCGGCGTGCACGAAGACGCTGTCGCAGCAGTTTGAAAAGCTGGCAAAGATGGCGCGTCTGAAGCTCGTCGGCCTGGTCCCGGCGGTGCTTGGCCTGGAGCGGATTCTGGAGTATGCACAAGAGCGAAAGGATTACGCTGTTCTGGATCTGGGAACCAAGGCGCTGCGGATTCATTTCTTCCGTGAGGGGGTTTATGATATTACCCGTACCATGGAGCCGGGCTGTGAGGAGATCGAGCAGATCCGTTTGGGAGATAAGAACAAAATGCAGGAACTGGGAATTGAGGTGGAGGAAGAAAACCGCGAGGAGACCGACAAAGAAAAGATGGCGGCTGTGCTGGAGGAGCAGTACCGGACCCGCGCCGTCCAGGTCATGCGAGTTTTGAACTTTTATAGCTTCAATAATGTGAATAATACGATCGACAGCCTCTATATATTGCGGCGGAGGTGCACGATACGGGGAATTGATCGATGCGCTGAAAGAAACGCTGAATCTGCCGGTGCGGAGTGTGGCGGAACTTCTGCCGGAGGTCTCTCTGGATGAGGAAGATGAGTGGATCGACAGCCCACAGGCATACGGTGTATTACTTGCATAAGGAGGAAGAGCGGTGGCTGATTTAAAATCAATCGCAAATATGCAGATTGGCGGTCCGAAGTATCCGAAAAAACGGCGTATCAATCTGTATCAGAAGCAGACTAAAAAAGGAAAAATAGCGGCGGAGCTGGGCGCGTTTGCCGTTTTTATGGTTTTTGTCTACGGATTTTCGAGATTTGGCGTAATGCTTCCCCTGCAGGAGGCAGACCGGGCAGAGGCGGTTTATGCGGCGACGGAGAAGGAGCTTCGTACATTGGAGAAATCCAACGAGGTGTACGGTGAGGTCCTGGCAGAGTACGCGCATTATGGAAATGGGTATCTGAATGAGGAAGAGAGTAAGCTTCCGGACCGCCGGATGATGCTGGATTCCCTGAAATCACAGATTTTCCCGCTGACGGCAGTTTCGAGTGTTTCGATCACCTCGGATCAGATGTCATTGGAAGGAACCATTCCCAATGGTACACTCTTTCCGCAGCTGGTTCGTGATGCACAGGCGGATCCGAATGCGCGCTATGTGACCGCTTCGCTGGAGGAAACAGTGAAGAAAGATGGCGAAGAGAGAGTTCTGGCATCCTTGAAGCAGGTGGGAGTGTCAATGGCTGTATTTTTTAACGAACCAGAAGAGGGCAAAGAAGAATGAATTCGTTAGGGAAATATGTATTAACAAAAACACAGAAAATAGTGCTGCTGGTTGTAGTCTTTGCCCTGATCGCGGGCGGCTACTATGCCGGATTTTACCTGCCGGTGCAGAGGCGGATTGAGGCGGCGGATACGGCGGAGCTGGATGCCCAGATTCAGCTGGAGCAGATGAAAGCGATGCAGATCCGGCAGATGGAGGAAGAGATCGAGGAAAACAAGGCATCGAATGCGCCGATGGTTCCGGCCTACAATCATTTCAAGACGGAGACGGAGGAACTGAACCGTATTTTTGCGAATGCGTATGATTTTACTTTCCAGTATTCAGAGCCGCAGGTGGACGGAATGGAGATCCGCCGCGCGATGAATATTTCTTTTACGGCAGATTCGTTTGATCACGCTGTTTCAATGCTTCATGAGGTGGTCGAAGGACCGTACCGCTGTCTGATCGAGGATCTGAGCATTCAGGATGATAAAGATCTGGAAAATGGAGAGTTAGAGGATATCCGCATCCACCCGGTGGCGGTGGCATTCCAGCTGACCTATTTTGAGACCCGCTACGATGCGGAATCGGAGGAAGGTCTGGAGCTGGGACCGGAGGAGACGCAGGCACCGTCGGGACTGGCAAATGCGGATGTGTCGAACCTGCAGCGTTCTGACCTTGAGACAGCGGCAGAGGCGGCGCTGGGAGAATAAAGCATGAAAAAAGCAGAGAACAGTGAAAAACGCCCAGAAATCTGGAGGCAGGTTTTCAGGCGTATAAAAAATCAGGATGGCGCCAGCTTGATGGCGGCGCTCCTGTTTTTTGTGTTTTGCGGGGTGGGCGCGTCGATCATTCTGGCGTCCGCTTCCGCGTCGGCTGGAAAGATCCGCCACCTCCCGAGGGAGGACCAGAAGCGGTATGCGGTGGACTCGGCGGCGGCATTTCTGCGGGATGAGCTGCAGAAGACGGAGAATATAGTCAAGATCAAGGAAGTGATCGTGCATGACAGCCGGAATGACGAGGAAGACGATGAGGATGATTTTTACTGCTACTACGTCGGCAGCCGGAAAAACACGGATAATGAGGCGACGTGGCAAAAGTTTTATGGAACGGATTCGGGTTTGTCAAGCCCAGAGAGTGCGAATAGCGCGGTTCTCGATTCACTGATCGTGGATATTTATAGAAATAATGAGTATCGGAAGCTGGCAGACGGGGAGAATGCATCGGAGGATGAAATGGCGTACAAAGATTTTACCCTGTCAGTGAAGAAAGCCGGAACGAGCGGGAACACGATTGGCCCGTTAAAGACCAGTGTACGCCTGTGGATGACGGATGATTATAAAATCAAGGCGGTTATCTCAGATACGGTAACGGCGGATGACAAGAAGGAAGAGCGGTGCGAGAAACGGCTGGAGCTGGAAGCAGCACATAGCTCCGAGAGTGAGACGGTCACAGTAGCGGGCGATGACGGAGATTCGGATGACGACGATTCCTACACGATCACGACGACGACCATCATCACGACGATCCGCTGGCAGAACGGAACAATAGAGAAGGAGCTGCTACAGGATGATAAGTAGAATGGAATGGGCAGCTGGAAGAAAGCTGCGTGCCAATGCGGGAGAGACGCTGACAGAGGTACTGATATCGGTTCTTGTGATTGCACTGGGAATGACGATGTTTCTGAGTGCATTTCTGGCGTCCGGCAGGATGCTGCAGCAGGGCGAAGAGCAGATGGCGGGCTATTATGACAGCCGCAATCAGCTGGAGAACAACCGGACAGCGGAACAGGCGTCGGGTAGATATGTTCTGGAGCTGGAAGCATCTGGAACCGGCGGCATGAAGAAAAGCCTGGCGTCAAATGCCTACCAGACAGGCACACAGACGAATTACCGGACGGGACAGTATCCGATCGTGCTGTATATGAGCCAGGCTGATTCGGATGCAGAAGAGGAAGAGGTAAACTTACAAGATCTGCTTTACAGATACCGATAGAGGAGACAGAGATGGGACAGGAGAGAAGTGAATGCCGCAGATGCAGAAATAGGCATTGCAGGCAGCAGAAACAGACGGCATCCAAGGGTCACTGCAAGCTCTTTTCAGTATGTCAGAAAAAACTTCGGTCAAAGAACGGTATGACGCTGACGGAGCTGCTGGCGGCGATTGTGATTCTCGGCACGATCGGCACGGTGCTTGGAGGCGGCGTGATGATGGTAAAAAATGTTTACCAGAGGATGCAGGATCGGGCAGATGCAGAGCAGGCGCTGTCGCTCACGGCACAACTGATGACCGATGAATTTGCCAATGCGCTGGAAGTGAAAAATTCTGCTGGGACTTCCGAAACAGGAGAAATGGTAACACCTCTTTT
>ERZ835051.2480-NODE-2480-length-16252-cov-2.851207_pt1 | contig 16252 bp, 14 predicted proteins | sample MGYA00519575_ERZ835051 | MGnify/ENA primary metagenome ERZ835051 (study PRJEB31850, sample SAMEA3708769) | human gut metagenome | biome: human gut; feature: human-associated habitat; material: faeces | place: China | collected 2014 ... | reverse complement strand
TGCCATAGCAGGCTGCTCGCAGAATGAGATTACGGAAATAAGTCCGGAGGCAAATCCGGAGGTGGGGTTCAGTGTATTTACGGGTACACAGACAAAAGGGACAATAACGGATAACACGGAGTCCGGTACAGGTATCAAAGCAAAGGGTTTCGGAGTGTTGGCGTATTATACGGGAGCAACTGACTTTGCAAGCTATACAAGTCCTACTCCTAATTTCATGTGGAACCAAAAGGTAGAATATAAGAGTAGTGCCTGGAGTTACACCCCTCTGAAATACTGGCCCAATACGACTGACGAAAAAATCTCTTTCTTTGCCTATGCACCGTATGCTGACACTCAGAATACTGCGAGCTCATCTAATGGCATCGAATTAACGGCGGCAACCGCTTCCGGTTATCCGAAGATTACCTTCCACTGGAATACTACGACTCCCAGTGCGGGAGTAGACCTTGTAGCTACGAACGCTGCCCAGACAGGCGGGGATAAAACTGTTGATCTGACCAAGCAAACTGCTGCCGTTCCGTTTAAATTCAAGCATGTACTTTCACGTGCCAACTTCTGGGCGAAACTGGATGGAAGTGTAAATGACAGCGAGACAAAAGTTTTCATTAAGGGGATTAAGCTGTTAGGTACGGGCGCATCAACACCTGCCGTAGCAAATAGTAGTTCTAAATTTTATACTAAAGCGACATATAAGTGGGAAGACGGGACATGGGATTATACAGCCGGAACTAAGCAAGCCGCTGCCGTAGACTTGGATGGAGGCATTCTCAACAAGACAACCCAGAGTTTTGGTTCAGGAAATGTATATACCACATCGTCTGTTGCAGTTACTGCCACCGCAGCAAGTATGTTCAAAGCCACTCAGTATCTTTTCCTGATTCCACCTGCAGCAAACGGTATCGCTGCTTCAACGGACATCCGTATCTTGCTGACGTATGACGTGGTGACTCTGGATACAAAACTTGATGGCGGTAAATCAGTCATAGAAGCCAAGTCTGTTGTTTCCCTTCCTAATGGAACTTTGAAAGGCAGTTCTGCTTATAAGTATGTATTTACTATCGGTCTGGAAGGTGTGAAGGTGAGTGCAGATGTTGAAAACTGGGATGCAGATGTGAATGAGGTTGATGCTGCGTTGACAGAGGATGCAATTAAAGATGCTATCACAGCATTTAGCACTATCAAGGGAAGTACATCTGCTTGTACGAAATTCTCTGTTCATGTGACGGGTACGGCAAGCGTAGCAGCTACGTTAGACTTGTCCGGTATGACCACCACTAATTTCGCAACTAATGATTGTATTACACTGGACTTCAGTGATGTTACAGGAATTAGTGGTAGTAATACGATAGCTGTAACTGCTCCGACAGGTTGGACTGCCAGCGGTAGCCCGTTGTCGTCAGCCGGTCAAATCACCCTGACAAAGAATTAATATCTTGTAGCGTAGCCTTTCAGGCTTTCCCCTCCGGCCGGGCAGGGTTGAACGTCCCTTCCCGGTCACCACGTTAAACAAAAAAAGTAATAACGGCCGCTCTTTGACATGCTGGAAACGAAAGATTATGGAAAATAATGAGTATCTTTGAACCTATTAAAAAGAAAATGGACATTTATGGAATATAATGCGTTGATGCGCAAGCTCCCTATCGGTATACAGACTTTTGAGAAGCTTCGCAAAGAGAACTATTTGTATGTGGATAAGACCGAATTCGTTTGGAAAATGGCTTTCGCGTCCAATCCTTATTTCCTGAGCCGTCCCCGCCGTTTCGGCAAGAGCCTTCTCCTTTCCACTTTCGAAGCCTACTTCGAAGGCAAGAAGGAACTCTTTGAAGGTCTTGCCATTGAAAAGATGGAGACGGAATGGAAACAGTATCCGGTGCTGCATCTGGATTTGAATGCAGAAAAATATGACTCTCCCGAACGTTTGGGTAATATTCTCAGTAACCAACTGACCCAATGGGAAGCTTTATATGGCAAAGGTGCTGATGAGAACACCCTTTCCACCCGTTTCTCCGGTATCATCCGCCGTGCCTGCGAACAAGCCGGTTGCGGTGTCGTGGTGCTGGTGGACGAATACGACAAACCCTTGCTGCAAGCCCTTGGCGACAACGACTTGCTGGAAGAATACCGTAAAACCCTGAAAGCCTTTTACGGCGTGCTGAAAAGCGCCGACCGCTACCTGCGTTTCGTCTTCATTACCGGAGTGACGAAATTCTCGCAAGTCAGCGTATTTAGTGATCTGAACCAGCTGCAGGATATCAGCATGAATTATTACTATTCTGCTGTGTGTGGTATTACGAAAGAAGAGTTGTGCAAAGTCTTTATTCCGGAAATAGAGCATTTTGGTGAGATAAACAATCTGACGTTTGAAGAAACGGTAGATGCACTGACCAAAAACTATGACGGCTATCATTTCCATCCGAGAGGAGAAGGTATGTTTAATCCGTTCAGTGTCTTGAATGCATTCAGCAATATGGAGTTAGGAAGTTACTGGTTTCAGACCGGTACCCCTACCTTCCTTGTTGAAATGCTTCAGGAAACGGAATACGATCTGCGTACCTTGCTCGATGGCATTGAAGCTCCGGCTTCCGTGTTCACGGAGTATCGCGTGAATGCCGGTAATCCTATCCCGCTGATTTACCAAAGTGGTTATCTCACCATTAAGGACTACGACCAAGAGTTTGGCAATTACCTGCTGCAGTTCCCCAACGACGAAGTCCGCTATGGTTTTATCAACTTTCTGGTACCATACTACACTTCGATGACGAACAGCGACCAGGGATTTTATATCGGTAAGTTTGTGCAGGAATTGCGTGCAGGCGATTACGACGCCTTCCTCACCCGCCTGCAAGCCTTCTTTGCCGACTTCTCCTACGAACTGAACGCAAAGACCGAACGTCACTATCAGGTAGTGTTCTACCTCGTCTTCAAATTGATGGGCCAGTTCACGCAGGCGGAAGTGAAAAGTGCTAAAGGCCGTGCGGACGCCGTAGTGAAGACCCCGAAATACATTTACGTCTTCGAGTTCAAACTGAACGGCACAGCCGAAGAAGCCCTGCAACAGATTGATGATAAAGGTTACCTGATACCTTATCAGGCGGACGGACGCGAAGTGATAAAGCTCGGTGTAGAATTCAGTAAAGAAGAACGAAATATCAGTCGCTGGTTGAATTTGCTCTGATCCATCCTCTTTCGTTTCCTGCATGCCCAAGCGTGAGGTATTGCAACGAAACATTATGAACAGAATTTTAAAGATTTGGATTACAGGCTTGACCGTCTGTTGCTTTTCGGCATGCGGAGATAAAGTGTCTTCCGGTGGAGATGAACCATCTATGGGCATGCCCATCAGCTTTGTACCTACCGTAGAGACACAGACGCGCGGAACAGATTTTACCAAGGATAACCTTACGTCTTTAGGCGTACTGGCTTATCTCACACAGGGAAGCAACTTCAACGCTTCGTCTTCCACTCCAAACTTCATGTACAATCAAGAAGTAACGAAAGCAAGCGGAGCCTCTACGTGGGAATATACTCCCACGAAATTTTGGCCGACCAACAGTAACGATAAGATTACTTTCTTTGCCTATGCACCACATAATCCTACAGGACTGACAGTACCGGATATTACGGCAATAGGTTATCCTTCATTCACATACGAAGTACCATCCACAGAAGCTGCCCAAACGGATCTGCTATTGGCAAAACCGGCACCTAATAAGACTGCAAATGACGGCAAAGTGAATTTTTCATTCAAACATGCCCTGACACGGATTGTCCTCAATGTGGAAGCAGGAGGCGGTTTTACAGGAATAACAATTAATTCTCTTTCCATCAAAACAAAGAAAAGCGGCACAGTAGCGTTTAGCTCCATTACTTCTCCAACAGACTGGATGCAATGGAGCAACATAGCCTCCGGAACAGGAAATGATATATCCTGCACTGCCACTTTGCCTTCATCTTCCAGCACAGTGACTGCCGGAAATACGGGAAAGATAGCGACCTTTTTCTTACTGCCTGTAGCCGCTACAGGAAATACGTCTGAAAATGCTACGCTTACATTCTCTTATACAATGAATGGAATAGGAGATACCAAAACCATAACAGATTTAGCACTGACTTCCATGGCCGATTGGCTACCTGCCACTTCAATCACTTATAATCTGAAAGTAACAAGAACTGCGGCAACGGTAGAGGTTGGCAGTATCAGTGTATGGAATGGAACTACTGTAGATATTGACAAAAGTGGTGAGATAGCAGAGGGATATAAAGCCGAAGATATAAAAACAGGCGATTATTACTATGACGACGGTACGTGGAGTGACGGAGGCTATCGTATGCTGACAGATGGAACTGAAATGCAATATAATGTGCAACCAACCGCAGGAAAAAACTGTATCGGTATCGTATATGCCAATGGCAAGACCGGAGAGGAGCGGGAAGATAATATTTCTAATTATAGCGGCACGGATTTGAATGGAGCTACTGAGATTAAAGGATATGTAGTATCACTGAACAGCGTGCAAGCACGGAGAGGCAGTGGTGGAAGTTCTAATCAGACAGCTTTTAATGGCTATACAAATACACAGAGTATTACCAGTGGGAATGGTTATGTAGGTAATGTAAAAAACGACCCAGTACCAGCAGGTCCTACCAGTGGCTGGTATATTATGTCGGCGGGACAGACAGTGTATGTTCATGAAAAGAGGGATATTATAAATAATAGCAGAGCGATTATTTCCGGAAGCTCCAATACAATGATAGTCACGCCTATTTGGACAAGTTCATTCAACGGCAGTTACCCAATGTCTTTTAACGGCAATAATTTAGGTGGTGACCAGGGACATAATATTTTTTATGCTTATCCCGGTTTTACTTTTTAACCCTAAGATATATACAATGAAAAAAGTATTAGAAAAAAGAGTATTATGGATTGTCTTCATAACTCTGTTTATGGCATGTAATCCGGATCTTGAAAATAAATCCGGTAAAGTACTTACTTCCTTGCAGGTTACCCTTAGTAACTTTGAAGGAAATATAGATACGCGCGCACAAGAAAGCGGATATCAGACCACTTTCATTGGAGACGAACAAATCGGTATCTTTTCTTTGAAAACGTCTAATAACACCGTTTTAGGCAACAATGTACCTTATAAGTACAATGCATCAACCAATAGCTGGCAACCTGTTAATACAGGAAACCAGATATATGTGTACGGTAGTGGTGTCACTTATTATGCCTATTATCCATACAACAGTAATATGGATGATAAGAAAAGCATTGCAGAGATTACCACTGCATTTACGCTGCCGGAAGATCAAAGCACATATGACAATTATAGCTCTGCTGACCTTATGACTGCTACAGGTACACTCAGCAGCAGCACATTGAGTCTGTCTTTCGCACATGCCATGTCATTGATAGAAATAGAAATAGACGAGACATCCAATTCAAGCGCCAGTTATGATCCCGCCCCTATATTCTACGGTATTAAACCCTGGAAGATGTCAGACGGAATATATCGCTATCTCGTGGAACCCGGTATAGATGCCGAAATTGGATTTGATTACGGTCCTGCGGATAACCGTTATGCATTTCAGAAATCTCTTGCGGCTGCCGATATCACGGCAGGGAAATATACACGCATTAAAGCTCCTTTTGATAATAGATACCTTGAACTGAATACCGGAAATTATGTAGGTGTATTAGGTCCTGTTTCAAAAGTAGTAATAAATGGAACTGAATATACTACAAGCCTCATTTCGGGAAGTAATAACCGGTATTTACTGGATGGTTTAAGAAAATCTCCGGAGACTTTCACTTCTTTCAATATTTATATCACTGATAATCTGGCAAAAGCAGATAGTAAAGAACAATTATTACTCGCTGTCACGACTTCGAATATAACGATAGATGCTACTAATAAGAGTCTGACTATCCCTCTTAGTGCAGGTGGTATGGAAGGGGCAGGAACTTCAGCTGCTGATCCATACTTGGTAACGACTCCACCACAGCTAAGAGGTGTAGATGCAGAAGGAACAGATAATAACTCAGCGGAAACGGAATATTATGAACAAAAGGCAGACTTAGATTTGTCGGCATACGACAATTGGAAACCTGTAAAAAGCGGGGCATTATACGATGGGAAAGGATATAAAGTCAATAATTTAGTTAGCACTCAAGGAGGAATATTTTCTTATAATGGAGGAACTATACAAAATGTACATCTTGTGTCCGGAAATATTAATTCCACAAGTGGTAATATAGGAGGCATTGTAAACGCATGTGATAAATCTGGCATAAATCAAACAATACAAAATTGCAGTAATGCTGCCAATATAACAGCAGGCGGTTGGACCGGAGGAATAGTTGGTAATGGTAGCTATTCGACAATTGAACATTGCAAAAATTCAGGCAATATATCTTCAACAGTGTCTGTAGGAGGTATTTTTGGACATATTTGGGGAGATGCACATGTGAGATATTGTTACAATGAAGGATTAATTAAAGTTATAGGTAGTGGCAACGATAATCCCGTGGGTGGAATAGGTGGTCAGATCTATTCTTCTGCCTATGGCATTGAGTATAGCTATAACAAAGGAGATGTACAAAACGATGTGACAGGAGAAGCCGGAAGTATTCTTGGTAGAAAGTCCTCTGGAGATGGAAGTAACAACTATGGAATTCAAATTTTTAATAATAAGATTTATGGTAGTAACAATAATTCCAACACTGAAATTCTCTTTGACAATTCCTCCAATATCTGGCCCGCATATACCGCAGACAGTTCAAATGGTTGGGGGAGTTCACATTGGAAATCCTATAATCAGGGAGAATATCCCCAATTATTGTGGGAACCCTAAAGCAAACACACCATCCGTTACACTCCAACAGACGGTCTGTTTAATCTCAGCAGACCGTCTGTTCATAGTGAACAGACCATGTATTTTTAATCATTATAACCACTAAGATCAAAACAATGAGAGCAAAGAACCGGGGCATGAATATGACCGAAGAAGATATCATGGATATGATTGCCAAAAAGAAAGAGCGTTATGCCCGTCAGCAAACACGTATGGAAGATTTAAAGCGCAGTATGAATTATAATCACAACGACATCAAACAACTGGAATATACCTTACAAAAATTAAAACAATCTCGTAAGAAAAAGAGATTTCGCAGTTTCATTTCCCGCCAGCATGTTTCCACTTTCTTCATTCGCATATCCCGTCTCTACGATTATCTGCAACACCGTTTGCATTGCTCGTTCAATTATACACTATTTTGCCTCATAGTCAATAGTCGCTATTGCTTCGAAAGCCGCTCGCAAACTGCCGGGCACAAGCAGCTATCACCGGCAACGGTACTGACGTATTTTAAAAGGGAGAGAGCAGAAGTATAAATGCCCTAACTATACTCAGGCATAGAAAGGGCATTCTCTATTCTTTTTCAAGAAGTAAATTCTTTATAATGCAGTGATTTCTTCTTCGGAAAGGCCGGTAGATTTCACAATTACATCAATAGGAGTATTGAGTTGCTTTAATGAGCGAGCTATAGACAGACTCTTTTCTTTAGCACCTTCCTCTTTCGCTGCATCCAGTACGCACAAATTAGTGCGATACACATTTACGCTATTTTCATAACGCCTCCGCTCCTCTTGACTAAGAGAAGCTACATCGGCAATTTCTTCAAGCTTTTCGAAGACTGCCTTGCGGGCCTTAAAAGGCATTCGTTTCAGTGTCTCCATATTCTTTAATGTATATATCCAACGTTCAAAGTCATTCTCACATTCTTCTTCCTCCTTCTTAAAAACAGGAAGAGCTATAAATACCTGACGCATCCTGTCCGTGAAAAGTTCGCCTGTATCACGATCGGCAAGGATAACGTCCGTCCGTAACTTAACAGTATTACCAAACAGAAAGTTCATAAAGAAAACTCCATATACAGCCTTTATATTGAATCTCCATTCATTACCTTTTTCACCTTGTTGCACTATTGCATTAGAAAGATAATAAAGCGCACGTTCCTTAAAATGCAACTGCGACTTATTCTGCATCTCCACAATGATCTTCTCGCCGGTATCCGTGCAGCAATAGATATCATAGATAAGACCTCGTCCTTCGTCATACTCAGGCAGTTGTTCATTGTTCAAGAATGTGAGATCCGTTATCACCCGTTCACCCTTCAGCAAATCATTTAAGAAGTCTATTAATAAATCCTTAGAAATCTCTTGGCCGAATATTTTCTTAAATCCGTAATCGGTGAACGGATTGATAAATTTTCCCATCTGTTTGTGTAATGTTTCAACAAAGATAAAGAGAATTATCTAATTAGTAGGGTAAAAACTCAACTTTTTTATTATTTAATTCTTAGCATCTCAAACATGAAACTACAATGAAACAATACAGCATTGTTACTTCTGCTAACTGATCTATTGCCTTATATTTCATTATGTTTTCTCACCCTTTACCTCCGGTTTTTCCCTCCCCAATTTTCCGGACTAACTTTGCCGCATCATTAATTAAAAAACAAATAAAATGAAAGAACAAAGTTTTGAATGGATGCTGCAAGGCTGCCACTCCATTACAGAAATCGCTGTAGCCTATTTTCCCAATTATCAGTACGACTGCTCGGCAGTAAACTCATTGCGCCGGGCCATAAAAGGACACGCATCACTACTGGCCGAACTGACAGAAGCCGGATTCACCCATAAAACTACCATTCTGACCCCGAAACAGATATTAGCCTTAGTCCGGCAATGGGGCATGCCCTTGTTGGTGAAGGAGGCAATAGACAAAAATCCATACTTATTCGTACCCAAAATGGTGGAAAAAATATAATGTATTTTAATACATTCATTATTATAATATATATTATGGGGTGAAAGGGGGTGTGAAAACGTTTTTCTACCATCCTCCGAAACCCTTATCCACAAAGGGTTTCGGAAGGGTAAGAGGGGTGTGAAAGGGGTGGTGATAAAAAATCTAACCAATACACCCCTCTGTTATTAATCAAAACTGGATTATTTAACCCCTCATAACCGGATAATTGCATTCCCTGCGGTAAAGGAGTAATTTTGAAACATCAATCAATTAAACAAGAAAAAACATGAATAACCACCTTCAGGGTATTTTGAGTAAAGGATATGTCCTGTTTCCGAAAGCATTATTTGAAGAACAAATGATTTTAAACCAGCAGGCAAAAGGGCATTTTGAAGCTTTTGTACTGGTACTGACACATGTTAACTACAGTCAAACCACCTGTTGCATCAATGGGTATTCGTTCGAATGCCGACGGGGCGAATCTATTCTCACACTAAACCATTGGGCGGAGATCTTCGGCTGGAACCGAAACCGCACCCGTTACTTCTTCCGCAGGATGTTTGACGAAGGTTTTATAGAAAGGCTTGTCAACCCATACACCACGCACATTCGCATACCGGATTACGACCTGCTGACCGGAAAGAGTGAGCGCATCCCCTCTAAACCGGAGGCCGATAGTGGTGAGTTCGACATCTTCTGGGATGCCTACCACGAAATCACCGAAAGACAGAAATTAAATATCGGACGTGCCAAGCGGGAATGGAAAAAGCTGTCCTCTGAAGAAAAGAAGCTCGCCCTGGATAACATCAATGAATATTATTTCCACCTCAGTGACATCAAATACTGCCTGCAAGCAGCCAATTATTTATCTAATAAAGCCTTTACTAATGAGTACTTTGATTAATCCGCACGATACCGAGCTTGAAGAAGTCATCCTGAGCGCCTGCATGATGGAGCGTGAAGCCATGCCCCTTATAGCAGACAAGCTGCGCCCTGAAATGTTCTACGAAGAAAAGAACCTTGAAATATATGCCGCCCTGCAAGCCATGTACCGCGCGGGAAAGTCCATCGACCTCATCACCGTAAGGGATGAGCTTGGTGCCCGCGGCAAACTGGATGCCGTGGGAGGCCCTTTCGCCCTGACGCGTATCAGTGGACAGGTGGCTTCTTCCGCCCATCTGGAGCAGCATGCCGCCATCCTGCGCGGGATGTACGTGCGGCGCGAGGCTATTATCGGCATGCATCGTCTGCTGGCTGCCGCTTCCGATGAGACGATAGACATATCCGACACACTGGTAGATGCGCATGCGCTACTGGATCGCCTTGAAAATGAATGTGGCACTACCGACCATCTACGTTCGATGGATCAGTTGATGGAAGACACTTTTGCGCAAGTAGAGATGCGCGTGGCCGCCAGCAAGAATGGGATCACAGGAGTCCCTACCGGATTTACCGACCTGGATACTCTCACTTCGGGCTGGCAATGTGGAGACCTGGTTGTCATTGCCGCCCGCCCTTCGGTAGGTAAAACCGCCTTTGCCCTTCACTTGGCACGGTCAGCAGCCATGGCAGGACACCATGTAGCCGTGTACAGCCTCGAAATGCAAGGCGAACGCCTGGGTGACCGATGGTTACTGGCAACTACACCGGACGTCAGTCCGCAGCATCTGAAAAGCGGGCAATTGACTCCGGAAGAATTGCGCCAGATACGCAATGCCACCGCCGAACTTGCCCGCCTGCCCATCCACATAGACGACCATCCGGTGACAAGCATGGACCGGGTGCGTTCTTCGGCCCGAATGCTGAAAAGCAAGGGAAACTGCGATATGGTGATTCTGGATTACCTGCAACTCTGCGATATGAAGTCCGATCAAAGTAACCGGAACCGGGAACAGGAGGTGGCACAGGCAAGCCGCAAAGCCAAATTGCTGGCTAAGGAACTGAATATCCCCGTCTTGCTTCTGAGCCAGTTGAACCGTGAGAGTGCAGGCCGGCCCGGACATCGCCCAGAATTGAGCGACCTGCGTGAGAGTGGAGCCATCGAACAGGACGCGGACATGGTGATGTTGCTGTATCGTCCCGCCATCTGCAGCCAGACGATAGACCGTAAAAGCAAATATCCCGCTGAAGGACTGGGAGTAGTGATCGTGGCCAAGCATCGCAATGGAGAGACGGGAGACGTCTACTTTCATCATAATCCGAGTTTGACGAAGATGGGAGACTATGTTCCACCCATGGAATGGTTGATGCAAAATGCCAAATAAAATAACTGTTATTTCATCAATTATTCATTGAAAATAATTGAAAAATAAACAGCGTAATACTTGACTTTGCCTCTCAGATTTTGTATCTTTGTGATACGCTTGAAAGAGCAAGTTTAACTTAAACCTTAACTTAATTTTGATTCACTTATGGATGTACTTGTAGAGCGCTATCTGCGCAGAAAGATTGTCAGCGATTCCAGTTCCCCAAAGTTGTATTACCTCCGTCAAGTCCCCCTCACATGTGGCAAGGTGGATATCGACGTACTGGCCGCCGCCATTGAGAAGAATTGCGCCATGACCAAAGGCGATGTAAAACATGTGATTGAAGCCCTTGTAGAAGAAGTTCAGGCAAACCTTGCCAATGGCAATAAGGTGAAGCTGAATAAGTTCGGCACATTTCACATGACGTTCTGCTGTCCTGGCACAGAAGCGTCAGACAAATGTACGGTAAGGAATATCTCACGTGTCAACATCCGCTTTGTTCCGGATAAGGAATTGAAACTGGTAAATGGCAGCAACGCCCAAACCAGAAGTACTGCGAATGTAACGTTCTCCCTGGAAAAGACGGATGGAGAAGGGGGATCTTCCAATAAGCCTGATGGAGGATTGGAGGAAGATCCGCTGGGATAGGGTCTAAAGCCGGAGAAATTAAAAATTAATAATTAAAGGATGAAAGGCTGCGCGGTGGGAGGGCGTGGCTTGTAGTTTTACCTAAACTTGATGTGTTATGAAGAAATTGACTTGGGATGCTGTGTTGAAAATTGTAATTGCAGTGGCTTCGGCTGTATTGGGTGCACTGAGTGCGCATGCGATGACGGTCAGATAATAGGAGTCTAATAAATAAGAAATGAGAAAAATTGATTTAATCGTCATTCATTGCAGCGCCACCCGCGCTGACCGTTGTTATACGGAATATGATTTAACCACAGACCACCTGCGCCGGGGCTTCTCCGGCGCAGGTTATCATTATTATATAAGGAAGAACGGGGATATAAAAAGCCTTCGTCAGGTAGAAAAACCCGGTGCACATGCGAAAGGATACAATGCTCACTCAATAGGTGTATGTTATGAAGGAGGGTTGGACACGAACGGCCGTGCTTCTGACACAAGAACTGATTTTCAGAAACACTCCCTTCGTGTATTGGTAATGTTGTTATTACAGGATTACCCCGGTAGTAGAGTAGTGGGGCATCGCGATCTCAGCCCCGACCTGAACCATAACGGTGAAATTGAACCGGAAGAATGGATCAAGGAATGTCCCTGTTTCGATGCAACAGAGATCCTGCGAAATCCACCTCCGGTAAATCCGGCGTATCTGAAATAAAAAGATAAGGAAGACTGAAGTTTCACTTCTTCTTTAAAAACCGTTTAGCCAAATATTTTCGTATAGGCTCATCATACAGCTTCAAGCACAGGTAAGCCAACACTACATTCAAGGCATAAACGCATAAAGCAACCTGCCAGGTTTCTCCCAAAGTAAAGAGTTGATTTTTAATCAGCCATGCATAGAACAGATACATGAACGGATAATGTATCACATAAATCGGATACGAGATATCTCCCAGGAACTTACATATCTGAGTTGACTTTTTATCCGTAGTAGTTCCCGATGCTCCTATCCATACAAGGGCGGGGAAAGCTACGATAATACAAAATGCTTCATAAGCACCATTTGTACAAATCGGCTCCGCACCTTCCAGATAGGGTACTGAGAACAAAGCAATCAATACAATGGTACATATCCAGAACGCACCTTTCACCTTCATAGGCTTGAAGTTACGCGACATAAGCATACCCACAGAAAACGGGAACAACATTCTCAATAATCCGCCGCCAAAGTTGACCCCGTCCAACGTCCAGCCCACACCTATATTTCCATAACCGGAAACATCGAAGACTGCGAATAGCGCCAATGCCACTCCCAACAATACAACGAGCACAGTCAGCGCCTTATTGGATAAGCGACGGATAAACAAGGCATAAAGAATATTACCTATATACTCGAAGAACAACGACCAGCAAGGCCCGTTCAACGGAAACATCTCACCGTTGCCACGAACTTCATAACCTACGCCCGGCATTGCGGGAATAAAGAATATCGTGCAGAGCAGAGACAGCATTATCATGGAGATGCCGATATGTGTTCCATCCCATTGCACGGAACCCTGAATACAGAATGTAATAGCACCCAGAACAGCCCCCATTATCACCATAGGATGAAGACGTATCAAACGACGCTTAAAAAAATCTTTCATTGTAAGACTCTTACCCCAACGGTCATCATAGGCATAGCCGATAACGAAACCTGAAAGGATAAAGAAAAAATCCACGGCTAAATATCCATGATTGAACGTTGTAATCATGGTATCGCTTGCAAAAGCATAGCCTTCGAATATATGATACCATATCACCATAAGAGCCGCTACACCACGAAGTCCGTCCAGAAGATCGTAATGCGCCTTGGTATCCGAAAATGCTGCTGAGGGGGTATTAGACATTTGTTTCTTAGTATTAAGTTAATATTTTCAGATGGCAAAGATACAAAAAAAGAGACTGCCTTTTGAAGACAGTCTCTTTTCATTTTATCTGATTTCAGGAAAATCCTTATTCAATCACTCCGAGTTCACGGAAACATTTCGTCAACTTCTCAACAGCATAGTCTACCTGCTCTTTGGTGTGAGTAGCCATCAATGCTACGCGTACCAGCGTATCTTGCGGTGCACAAGCGGGCGGAATAACCGGATTGATGAAGATGCCTTCGTCAAACGCCATCTTAGTTACGATAAATGTCTTTTCCGCATCACGCACATACAACGGAATGATAGGGGATTCAGTTTCACCGATTTCGAAACCGGCATCACGGAATTTCTTCAATGCATAGTTGGTGATGTCCCACAAACGTTGCTGACGTTCCGGTTCGTTCATAATGATGTGAAGAGCTTCACGGGCAGCAGCCGTAGCAGCAGGCGTGTTACTTGCCTGGAATATATAAGAACGGGCATTGTGGCGCAACCAGTTGATTACCGAAGCATCTCCGGCAACGAAACCACCGATAGAAGCCAGTGACTTGCTGAACGTACCCATAATCAGGTCGATATCATCCGTCACACCGAAATGATCGCAAACACCGCGTCCCTGTTTTCCGAATACACCCAATCCGTGTGCTTCGTCCACCATGATGCTGGCATTGTATTTTTTCTTCAAACGTACGATTTCGGGGAGGTTGGCAAGGTCGCCTTCCATAGAGAAAACGCTATCCACCACGATCAGTTTGATAGCATCCGGCTCGCATTTCTGGAGTTCTTTTTCCAGATCGGCCATATCGTTATGTTTGTACTTCAATTGAGTAGAAAAGGAGAGGCGGCGGCCATCTACGATGGAAGCGTGCACGCGGTCGTCACAGATAATGTAATCGTTACGTCCCGTCAATTGCGGAATAACACCCTCATTTACAGTAAATCCGGTGGAAAAACAGAGTGCATCGTCTTTTCCGACAAACTCAGCCAGTTCTTTTTCCAACTCTACATGTATATCAAGAGTTCCATTTAATAAACGGGAACCTGCACAACCTGTACCGTATTTATCTGTGGCAGCTTTTGCGGCTTCTATTATTCTTTTATCGTAAGTCAGTCCTGTATAAGCATTCGAACCGAACATCAGGACTTTTTTACCATCCATCAACACCTCAGTATCCTGATGGCTGTCAATTGTGCGGAAATAGGGGTATACGCCCATTGCCATATATTGCTGTGGCAGGTCGTATTTCGCCAATTTGTCTTGTAGTAATCCCATGAAATGTTTATTATATAATATGAAATATTTAACTCTTAGTTACAAGCCTTTTGAAAACAGGGGGCAAAGATAGCAAAATATGTGCTTATCTGTTCTTTTTTTACTAAAAAATATATTTGCCCATGGATTAAAGCCCACTCTATGGTTAAAAATTCAAGTATTTGTATTACTTTTGCCATTTATAAAATTGCATAGTGAAAGAACCCTTGCATGGACGAAGAAAAAAAGAAAATATCATTCATTATAAATCCGAAATCCGGTACGCAGAGCAAAGAGCAAATCCTCCATTTGCTCGATGAAAAGCTGGATAAGGCAAAGTATGCCCAAGAGGTAATCTATACCGAATATGCCGGACATGCTGTTGAAATTGCTGCACAAAAAGCAAAGGAAAATGTGCATGCTGTAGTGGCTATTGGCGGTGACGGTACGATCAACGAAATAGCCCGTTCGCTGGTGCATACAAAAACAGCATTGGGCATCATTCCGTGTGGTTCGGGAAACGGACTGGCACGCCATCTGCAAATTTCGATGGAGCCCAAAAAGGCGATAGAAATCATCAACGAAGGAATTATAGACGTCATCGATTACGGAAAAATCAATGAAGTGCCTTTCTTCTGTACCTGCGGTGTAGGTTTTGATGCTTTTGTCAGCCTGAAGTTTGCAAAGGCGGGCAGGAGAGGCCCTCTTACCTATTTAGAAAAGACTCTGCTGGAGAGCCTGAAGTATCAGCCCGAAACTTACGAACTGGAAACGGAAGACGGTACTTTAAAGTATAAGGCTTTCCTGATAGCCTGCGGCAACGCTTCGCAATACGGAAACAATGCATACATAGCTCCACAGGCCATGCTGACGGACGGATTACTGGATGTGACTATCCTTGAACCTTTCACGGTGCTGGATGTGCCCTCCCTGTCTTTCCAACTATTTAATAAGACTATAGACCAAAATAGCCGCATCAAAACTTTCCGCTGCCAGACGCTGCGCATCCACCGTACCAAACCGGGAGTAGTGCACTTTGACGGGGACCCGATGATGATGGGAGAAAACATCGACGTAAAGGTAATCAAAGAAGGATTGCAGGTAATCATCCCCCGATATGCCGAAAAAGACTCTTCGAATGTATTGCAACGGGCACAGGATTATATAAATGGCCTGAAGCAGATCAATGAGGAGATTGTGCATAAGAATAAGATGATATTGGATAAGAGTAAAGAGCAGATTAAGAAGTTAACGAAAATCTGAGTTTTTTATAAAATAAATCTGTATTTTTGCACGTCATTAGCAATTAAGCGTGTGCCTCGACAGCGCAGCCAAATTGTAAATTGTAAATTGTAAATTGTAAATGAAAAAGTTTTGTTTTTTACTCCTCATAGCCACCT
>ERZ835051.2476-NODE-2476-length-16267-cov-116.165125_pt1 | contig 16267 bp, 10 predicted proteins | sample MGYA00519575_ERZ835051 | MGnify/ENA primary metagenome ERZ835051 (study PRJEB31850, sample SAMEA3708769) | human gut metagenome | biome: human gut; feature: human-associated habitat; material: faeces | place: China | collected 2014 ... | reverse complement strand
TGTACTGACCCTTCATTTCGCCTACTTGGATAAGGGTCTCCTTTGCTTTCAAATTAATTGCCATAATCTTTTGAATTTTAAATTGTTATAAACTATCAACTGTTAACTCTATAAACTACCGGATGGTAATGGTTGGCACGTAGTAGGTAGAATCTACTTTGGTGGAGATATTGTTCTCCTGATGTTGCCGCTGGTTCTTTCCGATTACGAGTCCTGCCGTGCAGGAGCTGGATAGGAAGGTGACGATGGCTGAGCAAATCGCCACGATGAGATACCGGATGAATGCCTTCATGTTCTGGTTCATGATTTTTTTCTGCCCCCTGCTAAGTTTCGTTTTTTCCTCTTTCCTCAGATTCCTCTTAGAAGAAGTACTTTGCGAAACGACTCGTTTCGAGGCTTGGAGTCTTGTTTTCATTACTTTTTTATTTTCCCAATTAGGGAGATATTTTTCTCCAACTGGGCAAGTGATTTTGCGCGCTTTCTGAATCACGATGCAAAGATACGAAATCCCGATTTATCAGGTGTGCGATAGCGTGCGATACCATGCGATACCGGAACATTTTATCCTGGTTCCCCGAGGTTATCGAAAATAGCCTTCACCTGCTTGGGCGTGAACGACTTGCAAGTCTTTTCATATCCCATCTCCTGCAATTCATCCCAGAGCGGCTGGCAACGGCGAATCCAACTCATGAGATGATTCACGGCCGTGCGTGGCATACTCTCGGGAAAGTACATCAGTCCCAGTTCCTTCTTCGTATACGTGCGGTTTATAAAATCTTCCATAATCTTAATTTTTTAATCATTTGTTTATCGGCTCCTTGCTCCCGGAAGTTGCAGCAGCCCCTAAAAGATAGTATTCGCTGAAATCTTTGCAGCCCGGTGGCAACTGATGGTGAACCAGCTGGGGGAGCATCTCCCTGAGTTGCATAAAGAGGCTTTCGCCCGGCACATCCTGATCAGGAAACATATGGAATTCCACCTGATACAGTCTTCCGATATCCGTCAGCAGCTGCTTATCCTCGGGCTTGAGAAGCGTGGCAGAAGGGATGGCTATCGCCTTATGTCCGGCAGAAAGCATCGCCCAGCAGTCGCTACATCCCTCCGTAATAAACAGCCTCTCGCCCGGTTTCAGTCTCTTCACAACCGGCAGGTTATAGATGCTGCATCTTGCGCCGTAAGGGAACCGGAAGCGGGGAGCATCCTGCTCCTTTTCTTCGCCCGGACTTTTTTCTTCAGAAGAAACATTCCCCTCAGAAGAACAACCTCCCGATGAAGATTTTTTCTTCTTGTAATCCAGGTTTCGGTTCTGAATACCAATAAGCCGCCCATCGGTATCGAAGTAAGGAATCTGCAGCCAGTTGATGCCCTTCTTATCCGTCCAGGAAGTCAGTCGGCACCAGTTCACCACTCTCCAGTCAATCTTCCTCTCCTCGAAGAGAAATCTCCTAGCTGCCTGGTTGAGCCAGGGATGCTCAAAGAATCTCGCATACCTGCTTGCATCGAAGGAAGATTTCCCCGAATTATCACCCGAAGAAGAATCACCGGATGAAGAGCCCGAGGAAGAATCCTCCTCCAGCTGAATCTGATGTTCCTCGGCGAGCCATCGGCAAGCCGACGGGAAATCCTTCCCCAGGTATCTCATCACCAGGTCGATGGTGCCGATGGAACTCCTCATGCAGACATAGCATCTGCAGCTGTTCTTGGTCTTGTTGAACGTAAGGCTGGCGTGGTGGTCGTCATGGAAGGGGCAGAGCGCCTTATGGTGCTCCACCTTCATCCCCATCTCTTTCGCAACCTTCTCTATCGGAAGTTCGCGCAGTTTCTGTATCTCATATTTCTCCATCATATCCCTTTCCCTTTCTTTTTCTTGGCCGGTATACCCGTCAGATATTCTGCAGTCTTGGTATAGAGTTTCGTCTGGCTGTTATAAGTAATAAACTGGCGGTTCTTCCATACGTTGAGCTGATGCTTGGTACCTTCCTGATTCTTGCCCAGACTCAGGCGCAGGGTTTCCAACTGCAGCTCGTTGAAGGAATTCTCCAGCTGGTCGAGCATGTTTTTCGGTCCGCTTCTCTGAGCCTCTTCCTGCCCATCGCCCGCTTTAAACATGTCGCCGAACACCTTTACCTTCGACCACAAATCGTAGTAGCAGAACCATTCAACGAAGTCGCCGATGGATTTCGACCAGCTCTGGTCGTTCAGAATCCACAGCACGGCTCCCTTCTTCCATGCTGAGAAGATGCTGCGGTGGGAGAGTTCCCAGAGCGTATCATCATCTGCAAGGTCGGCAAGGCGTGCCATTTCCTCTGCCAGCTTATCGGCTATCTTGTTGAGCGGCTTCACTACAAAACTGCCCTTGCAGTTGTCCAGCCTCAGCAGATAGCCATCGAGCTTTTCAAGGAAATCTTTGTTGTACGTTCCCTGTCGCGGAATCTTTCCGCTTCGCTCGCCCCGGGCTTTGTAGGCGAAAGGTATGCGCCCGAAGAAACCATTGGTCAGGTCTTTCTTGTAGAAGAGTCGGGCCGCCTCGGGAGTAGAGGTAAAGGTGAGGTTCACACGGAGCAGAGGGTTACCCGTTACGCCATCAGCCGTGGCGCGCAAGGCTCCAGCCCTCTGACAGTCGAAGATATTTCTTACCATCTGGCTCACCTGCTTATGCCCACCACACATTCTGTCGGCCATCTCCACCTCAGGCAGATTGATGTACTGGGTTCTTCCGCCCAGCTGTTCGCAAGCCATGGCGTTCTGGATGAAGGCAGGATTGGTGACATCAGAAGGTGGAAACCAGAAACTCACGTTCGGGCGCTCCGGTTTTTCCTTGTTGGCGCCCTTGGTTTTCATCTGTCGCTGCCAGTCAACCAGTTTCTTGAACTCAGTCTCATCATGCTTTCTGAAAGGTCTCATGATGGCCTCTACAAGATGACCCAACTGTGCCTTTCCGATACCCGACGGACCTATCAGATGACCCATTTGGCCGCACATTTCGTAATATTTGTTGTCGGAATACATGAATCTTACGTCTGTGAGATGAGCTGCTAATGCCGGAATTGCCATCGGAATGAGCACTTCCTGCATGTCTTTTGATGCCTGAGAGATGGCAAATTTTACAAATTCAGTACCCTTGCTGGGTTTTGGCATCGCCGGAGCGATGTTGCTAAAAATATTATAATCCATTGCTTTTTAGAGAGTTAAATTAAATTTCATGTTCATTTTTTCTTGCTTGCAGTCTCAGTCTCAGAGTCTCAGTTGTTTTTTTTATGGTCTCGCTTCCTATATATATTATATATAACTAATTAATAATCAATAAGTTATAAAGGCTTAAGAAGCGGGTTTGAAGTTGGATTGTGACATTTATCCTAACTGAGACTGAGATTTGAGACTGTCATCACTCTTGCCGCTAATGATGCGCAGCTCGTCGGCGGCACCCTGGCAGAAGTCCTGGAAGGTGAAGTGCTCTGAGAACTGCGGGCGGTTGAAGGTAGGGTAGAGCGTACCGTCTTTCTTCCGGTTCACGTTGATGTACTTTCCTTCATACACGTGCGGATTTCTCTGCACCACCTTCTGCAGTTTCTTCTCCTGATCATTCTGCACAAAAGTGAAGTGATCTTCTCCATCGTGCGTAATAGCTCCATCCAGATACTCGCCAACAGCCATGCGCCCTGGCTCCTTAGTCATCAACTTGAGGTCGATACCCAATTCTGTGTTTGGGTAGAATCTCTTTCCTGCCTTACCTGAACTTTCGTTCATATTGCCATTTAATACTATATTCATTTTTACTTGAGTATTAAATAAGCCTCTCTGGTACGATGACGTTCGAAGAGGTTTCCCCATCATCTTTTCTAGTACCATCATTCCCCATTTTGTGATTTGCAACTCGCCTGATGGGTAGTCATCCTGTTGTCAGATGACGGGTGCAAAGATAAGGCGAAAAATTTGAGCGAGTGCAAAAATAATCGGTTTAAATCGTTGAAATTCATGGTGTTAGGAATCAGTAGGAATCATTAGGAATCAGTCGGAATAAAATCAAGGAATCAATTGGAATCCGAAAAATACAAAAAGCGGCAACCACTATCCTTTTGTCGGATAATTGTTGCCGCTTTCAATAGCGTATTTTTTGTTTTCAGAAATCAACAGATGATAGTTATTCCGTTGTCATAGCTTTAAATATATCCTCTCCGATATTTCTATCTATTCCCTTCCATTGTAAATGTTTTGGTGGGAGCGGTGGTACAGTCTTGCCTTTTTGTTTGCCTCCGTGCAATTTTTTGTTCATTCCATCTGCCATATTTTTTAAGGCTTTTTCATCACTATACTTAAGCACTCCAATTCCAATCAAGGCACGGATAAAATCAATACACTTTGTTCCTGGACGAATAGCTTTTACTTCCATGACAACAGCCATCATCATAGCTACCTGTACATTGGTTGTCAAGTCAATCACAGAAACTGCTTTTATAATTTGATTTCTTGAATTCATCACAACTCCATTGGGTAAAGTAAATGTAGGCTTCATTATTTTAATAATAGCTTCTCTACAGTCGTGTGGGATGATTACTTCATCAGGAACTACGTTTTGTTGGTCTGTATTGGATTCCTGATTAGACTTTGACTCGTTTTGATAGAGTTGCTCTTTGAGTCTTAAAACCACAAGTTCGGTACCCATGATATCATACATTTCTCTTCTTGAAAGGTGCAGATAACGCATTTGTGGTACGATATCTTTCTTTTGCAAGTTGTGGGAGTGGAATATACCTCTTGGCACTTTGTCTAGCCAATCAGTCAGTCTGTTGAGTTCTGATTTTAGAATATCCGTTTTAGCCAGATCCAGTGGTGCTTTTAGATAGTTGTCGTCGTATCTTTTAAAAAATCCATCCTTTTCATTTGAGAAAAACTCTTTCATTCTAGCCAGATGGTTCTCGTAAATCTTGTTTCTATCTTCTTCTCTATGTATATTTGCCACAAGGTTCTGGATTTTATGGCAGAGATTTTCTAATTTCTTTTTAGTTGAACTTGATATTGCAGGGTGATTGTTTGTGAAATCTTTCAACTTGTTGAGAATGCGACTTGTGTTTTTGCAATCAACATCGCAGAGTGTTAGGGGAATTTGGGTGTAGTAGTACTCACTTAGATTAATGAGTTCTTCGGCATCCTTATCATTAAAATCTCTTGGTAGCAGTAAGTTAGTAACCAATTCAATCTTATTCTCTTCCTCCATGAATGGCATGGAAATATCAAATGGGGATGGAGCGATTCGTCTTTTGTATGGTTCGGGAGCCAATAGGCATTCCTTGGGGGTGTCAACATCTGCCGTTAAAGTGATGTTGCCAATCTTGCCTATCACCTTAGCCTTTACTATTGTTGTAGAGGACAGCTCTGGGGGAAATACACGTTGTATTTCTTTTGTATAGTTTTCTGATATATAACCAATCTTGTTGTAGTTCTGATAGTACACGGCGATAGCGTTTGAACTATAAACATTATCTGGTTCTCTTTTCAAATAGACCATAGATGGAATAGGTAGCTGTGCTACAAAATCTTTGGCATTTTTGGTCTTTTCCTCGAAATTCTTTCCAGGCATTTGGTATCTGATTGCTGTAATCTCAAAATTCATTTTTATCTATATTATTAAGTTTTCTATATTATGTTTTAATACTCTCCATACAACTCGGTCTAATCCTCCTTATCCAGATAAAAAACTTCCAAGGAGAGGCAAATCCACTATTGGCTTCTTATCTTGTTATACTTAGCAGGAAGGAAGGTTAGCGTTTGCTTTTCCCTGATGCTGAAGAAGTTTTGTACTTGAAATACCTGTATCATAGTTGCTTTTTTATTTTGATGCAAATATACGATAAAAAAACAGAAACGCAAAGTAAAAAATCGCATTTCATGATAAATTCACGTAATTTAATATTAAAAGCTATAATATTGTTTTGTTAGCTCCTTGAAGAAGGATAGGGGATAGAATTCTATTCTATATCCCCCATCACTCTTCCTAGAACTGTGTTTCTATAGGTGTTGAAGATGTTAGGCTTCAGCATCATGTAGTTTGGCAAGCTCTCTAGATATTCCAACTCAAACACAAGGCGTGGGTCTTTATCGTTTGACTCTGGATGAATCTCTGCCTTACAGCCTATGCGAGCTATGCGGATGAGGTACAAATCCTTGATTCCCTTGCCCTTGATGTAGGGCATGAAATAGTAAAGCTTGTTGAGCGCAACAGTCGATGGGAAAGACTTGGTCTTACCAGTATAGTAAATCTTTGTCTGACCACCATCTAGGAAATAATCTGTATTATCTTCCTTGACAAAGCCTACCAAGAGACTTTTGTTCATATCCAAGGTGTAGCTCTTCTTCGGCTTATTTATTTTCAACTCAGGATTCAATTCTGAGAATAAGCCAAAATTCAGCTTTGGTTGAGAGTCACGCTTAATATCTATCGGATGGGTAGAAACCGGTTCCTTCTCATAGATGAAGCGGTAAAGACTCTTTCCTATCTGCTGAACGATTCCGCACACCAAAGCATTTCCCATCAGGAAGGCTCGACGAGCATCCGTAACATCGGGATGCAAGGTGTGGTTGTCTGGGAACATATTCAGACGCTCCAATTCTATAGGTATCAGTCGGCGATAGCGACCTGATGCAGTCTTGATTACATGTTTGAAGCGTGATGCACCAGCACCTCCTTCACCTGTAATGATTGTACGTGAAGGCTTATCCAGGGAATCAGGGAAGGCCATTCCGCCCTCAGAGAAAAGATACTTGAAACCTTCCTTGGTAGTGCGTTCTATTTTCTTTGCACCCTTTTCGTATTCCCATCTTGCAACTTCATCTTGCGGAATAAAGAACTCCTCTGGTACCAGGGACTCATCAACGATATTGCCGCCAAGTGTCATAACTGGACCATCATAAACCGCCTCAGCATCTACCGAATATACGCAACGGTTGCGCATGATACCGGCATTTCCAAATGGACTGTCTTTTCCTTCCTTATTGAAATTATCCGAAACCTCCTTAATAGTTCCTTTAATCTCAAATTCAGAGAGGGTTTTGTTCTTCGGTTTAAAAGGAAAAGCCTTTGCCAGCACGCCTTCATAAAGCACCCAATCCTTCAACTCTTGTACTTGCCTTGAAACATTTGAATTCTCACGGTAACCGACAATATAAGTACGGCGTCTGCGCTGAGGCATTCCGTATTCTGCTGCGTTGATTACTCGCCATTCTACCGTATAGCCCAAATCTGCGAGTGAAGCAAGAATGATTGCAAAATCACGTCCACGTTGCTTGGCAGGCGAGCCGAGCAAACGGTCAACATTCTCAAAGAATATATAGCTTGGACGATTATTTCCCTTCTCGTTTAAGATGCGATAGATTTGCCACCAAAGCACACCCTTCTTACCCTCAATTCCACCAGAACGGCTAAGAGTTGAAGCTACAGAATAATCTTGACATGGGAAGCCGCCTACCAACAAGTCATGATCAGGAATATCAGCTGTTGGTACTGTATTAATATCTTGGTTGCTATGACCCTTTGAACCAAAGCGTGCTCTATATACGAGTGAAGCATCTTGGTGTTTGGTTGATGGTTCCCATTGGTTGTTCCAAATGGTTTCATAGGCATCTGAAGCTCCCTCCAAACCTATGCGGAAACCTCCTACGCCTGCGAATAGTTCTACTACCTTTATTGTATTTTTAGACATATTTATATGTATGGAATTTCTTGTAATTTTTTAGCAATATATGAACCCTTGAGCCAGAAAAACTGCGGAAGCATTCTTATGCCGTTCACACTTTCTGTTCTTGTTTTCTCTGTCGAAACATCAGCTCCTCCTCGGAAGAATACTTTATATTCGGAACTCTTAGGAAAGTTTGGGGCTCCCATATAGGAACCGCTATTGTTCATACGTTTATTACCCTTTTTGTCATAAACGTATTCCCATTCCAACTCATTCCTATGAATCAGATTTCTGGAATCCTCCCAGGTACGCCGAACATCATTCTCGATGAATTCTTCATCAAAAGCAAAGCGTTTAAAACCTTCAAAAACGGTCTTGCTCGGGTCTTTACTATCATGCTCACAGAAGATAGGGCAGAGGAAACTGTGCTCACAGAAGTAATCGTATACATCGGAATCTTCAAAGTCTGCATCTCTATCTGCCCATTCTTCAAAGTCGATGTGCTTGAGCTTCATATCCTCTGTTCTTCCACCTTGGGGCGTAATCGTGATGGTCTTCGCTATGATACCGGCTTTGTTAAAGTCTGAAATCTGATTTAACCTGTTGCAATCGGTTCCGAACATACGGATAACGCATTTAGCTGAAATATCCTTGACCTTAGCATCTATTCCGAGCATTTCTCTTAGTTCAGGCAGAGTCTTACCCTTATACTTTAATGTAAGTGCATGGCAACGAGCATCCAGCTGGGCGAAACTTGAAAAAGATTCTTTCAGTACGATTTCGTTCTTTGCTCTGCTTTTGTCAAAATGTCCTCGTACGATGTAATCAACAAAAGTTTGTTTCAATCTATATCGGGGCTTTTGGTAAGAGCCTGTTGCTGTGCGCTTGAATCCTGGTACTAATTCTATCAGCAAGAGATTTGGACGAAGAAGGTGAGTGAAACCAACCAGCTGTTCGTTACGCTTTTCTGCATCCTGATAATCATGATAAACCTGTTGCAGGTGGCTACTGACAATCTCCCAGTCGTTTTGTAATTTGTCTTTTTCTTCTTGTGAGAAAGAATTGTAGCAGTAGTCAACAATAGGGAACTTAGCATAGCCTGAAGCAGGTACAACCTCGTAAGATCTATATTCATAGAAGATGATTAAAAGCCGTTCTGTTTTTTCCCAAAAATGAGATGTGTCGAAGTCTGTCTGAATCGGCGGTTCAAAGGTAACATGTGTAATACTGATACCTTCCTTTGCACCTAGATAAACATTATAAGCTTCACCAGTCTTTCCATTAGCATTCTTTTGGTCTCTCTTAGGTACACGTACTCCGGTGGTCTTAACTTCCGTAAGAACGCCATCAATCTCAATATCACATTCTTGTTTACTGTCTTTTTTGTAACCGAAAACAGATTGTTCTATCACGTCTCCAGCGATACCTGTAATCTTTTTACTTTCTAAGGTACGAGCAAACTGATGGGATTTATCAACCTCACCAAGAGTCTTGCCCTTTGCTCCTTCAAGTAGAGTATAGACTTGTTCTTTCGTAAATCTTCTATCTTCTGATACAGCCATCAGCTTATGTTGTTTAATACGATATTAAGTATATAATCATTATTTAGCCAAAAACATTTGGGCTGCACCCTGTTGCCTTGTGGGGTTAATACGGTTTGCCCTTTAGTTCCGTGTGGTCGTATGTGGCAGATTCCATTTGCTTTGCTCGTTATGAAATGGTTATAGTCACCCTCGCAAACTTTCTGCTTTGTATCTTCCCAGAGATTCTTAGCCTCCACTAAATCGTTGTATGGCATATTCCAAAAGAATACTTTAACGAGTTTCATCTTTCTCTTATCTCCATCAGGAGATTTTCGGAATACGACAAACAGGAATTTGCCAGAGAGTTGCTTGTGCCACTCTGAATCCTCCCATTCTTCATTTATGATATCCACAAATCTGATGTATGGAAAAGACATGGACTCAATATTTTTATCACGATTTGCTTCTAACACTATCGTTTTCAAAGAAATGTTAGCATTTTCAAATTCTTGTATTTTGCGTGTCTTTATATTGAATATAGCCCGGCAGACATTATATGCTAAATCTTTGGCTTTTACATTTAATTCTACCTTACGCTTTTTTCCTATTTTCTCAACAGTCTTACCATAGAATGGTTCTACACGTCTTATGACAAGTTGCTCAAATGTTTCTTTTGTCTTATAACAATGTAGCGATTTTACAATCTTATCCGAAGCGAATTTCTCCTGAAGCTTTTCTAATCTTTTTGGAGTGATATTTAATTGATGATTTATTCCCTCATCAAGAAAAGAGTCCAGGATAATCTTGTTCATATATCCCGTTTTGAGCGAGTATGCTCTTTGTTGTGCCCGCTCGTTAGTGCCGGGTTGGTCGCGCATATTTTCCTTTGCTTTACTGCCTTTCATGCATGCTGCAAGATAGAGAGTATCACCTTCTGTTAGCTCATGTGCTTGCCCATGTAGAATTTTGGTATGTATAAAGTTCCAATCATCTTTGATAATCTTCAGGTCATCTTTTGGAAACTTCCAATTACGAATCAACTTAAATACCATATCCACGGGATTTACATTAGCTTCATGAAGATAAAACATCAGAAGAAGTAATTTGTTCTTCTTCCAAAACCTGCTTGTTTCAAAAGTTTCTTTTGCTTCCTCAATATAATTAATGATATTGAGTACAAGTCGCTCTTTGGCAGCCATACTCTTATCTTTCTTAAGCTCCTTTAAGGGCGTACATTTGAGTTCCAAACCAGCTTCTTTGAAGTCTGGTTCCGCATCAGAGTTCGGTTTATAACCATAATGGAATTTTTCTACGGCTTGACCCAAACCGCCCTTTCCGCTAGGGATGACTGCTTCAGGATGCAGTTCTCTCAGCGAACGCCCAAGTAACAACTCGCCATATTTAAGAATCGAGTTGGCGTTTTTGGGATTATATGTTTTTTTTGCCATGTTTCCAGTTTTTAAATTTTAAAATCTACCATGTGTAGTTGTATTTGAGAATAGAGTTCCCTTACTTTCGCTTCGCACGCAGACCTTAGACAATCTGCAAAGGTACTAAAACTTTTCAATAACTTGGCTTCTGATCACAATCTTTAACGCTATTCTTAAGAAAAATGCTAATCTTTTGGCTGGCGTTTTTTTCTGCATTCTTCTCTTCCTTATCCAGATAAATACTTCTATGGGATGGTAAATATACTAGTTTACCTTGTATGTTGTCCTTATATGGATTTATCGTTTTATGGAATCCCTGTAATCTGATAAGTTTTGACAGGATGAAGCTTTTACGAACAATAACGGGATAGAAGTTCATTCTAAGATAGAACTCCAACCGCTCAACAAGGATGGTTTCAAGACCATAGAAGTTCCAGAAGATAATGAAGCAAATATTGCCGTTATCGGCATCTTGAAATACATTATCAGCTAAAGATAAAAGGGCAAAGGCATTACCTATTATGTATCAGGTAAATACTTTTGCCCTTTCTCTTTATTCTACCTCCTCGCACATCGCCATCTCTGCTCCCCGGTAAATCACGACGAGCTGATGAAGTTTTGTGGTTTTTACTGATTCGCGCACGATGTCGCTATCGGCGTAGCGCCTTATCTGAGCAGAGGCTTCCTCGAAGAGATGGTTCAGCTGCTCATCGCTGGTACCCGGCTTACAATATTTCAGCTCCACGATGTAGGAATCTTCCATGTCCTTATAAATGTCGCAGAGGGGTAGGAGGAATATGTCGGCATAACCGCCATCGTTGTCAAGTTCTGAGATGGGACGGTAGAACTTGCATTGGCTCGTCATCGCCAGGGTGAAACCATGAACGTAGGCCTCGCCCTTCTGCTTGTCGCGCTGGGAAGAGAAGCGCTTCAAGCAATCGGCTATGTAGGCGAAGTAGGGCTTGAATGCGCCTTCGTAGGCAAGCTTGCTCTCCAGTTGGGTCTTGTCGTATTGCTCAAAGGTGAGGTCGTTCTCCTTGTAGGTATCCAGCAGATAGGTGTACATCTGGTCTCGTACCACCTCGTTGGGAACCACAAAGCGGGTGTTGCCCTGGTAGGTGCCGCCTATCGTTACCATGCCGAAATAGAAGAGCAGACTCAGGAAATTGTCAGGGTCGTTGATGCGCTCGGCGGGGAAATTCTCCATCAGGGTTCCCGTGGTGAATCCCTTGGTTACGATATCCTGAATGATGCTGGCATCGTGGGCAAACTCCTTGTCGTGGCGGATGAGCATGCGAATCTTATCGTAGTCGATACGGATGTTGGTTTCCAACATGCTATCAGGAATATCATAATCGTTGCGAATGTAATTGTCCACAAAATTGAGCACCATCACGGAGTTGTACATGGTTGTCTTGCCATATCTTCTGATGCTGAAACAATAATTATCATACCATGGTTTCATCACTTCTATAAGCTCATCTACGCTATGGCGGAATGGCAGCACGCTAGAGTAATAAGCTAGCATTTCACGTACTTCATCCTCGGTAAATCCTACCATCTCGTTGAACTCAGGAGATAGGGAATAGTTGGTTCCAATGTTGAAACCGCTGGTCAGATCATCCATGGTTACGGGGCTTACTCCTGTAACGAAGACTCTACCCAACGAATCTCCTGCAGCTCCCTTGATTGTGTCGAAGAAATGGCGCAAATATCCCTCGCCGTGAGTCTGCTCGCGGTATCGGGTTTCATGCTCTTTGTGGGCAAGAATCTGATTGGTAAAATGATCGTACTCATCGATGAAGAGATAAATCTTCAAGCCTGTTTCAGCACATTTGTCGCATAGAAATCCCAATTGGGCAACGGCATCTTCCTTCTGGTTCATCTCTTCCTTTATGCCCGGTGGCAACAGGTGGGCGTATCTGCTGCAGAAGGAATTGAACTTGTTGTTGCAATGGGCATCAAGTCCCTTTTTATAATTATCCAATCCTGCTGAAATCATGGCAAAATTCAGATGCAGGATAAGATAACTGTTGCGTTCGGGGGTAGGATTTTCTCCGATGTAAAGTTTCCCGAAGAGGCTTTCGAACTGATCTTTCTTATTGATGTCGTAATAGTTTTCGAGCATGGAGATTGTAAGGCTCTTTCCGAAACGGCGAGGGCGTATGAAGAAGAAATATTTGTTTGATTCTTCTATATTCTCAATGAAAGGAGTCTTGTCAACAAAGTAGCAATCTTCCTTGATAACATCCTCGAAATTCTGCATTCCATAAGGGATGCGCTTGCGATAGATTCGCTTTTGTCTTTCTATTTTTGCCATAATCGAAACCTACTTTTTGTTTTTATGCCGCAAAGTTAAGATTATTATTTGGAATAAGCAAAGTTTTTTGAGCATTTTTCTTGGTGGTTTATCAAAAATGTGTTATTTAGCGCAGGAAAACTGAAGGAACCTGAATGACATGTGTAACAGACGTGTTTTGACCCCCTTTTTTTACTTTCCTCTTTTTAATTCTAACCGGTATTATGGTAAATAGACGTTATAAGAAAAAGAAAGAGAGGAAATTTGGAGCCTGAAAATGGAAACGGTTCACCCCTTTCTGATCATTTCTTACTTTCTGCCTGTTCTGAGATTAATTCTCATTTCAATCTAAAAGAAAAATCTCAGAACAGAATCTTACATCATGCCCGTGAGCCGCTGGATGGCGATTACTGCCTGGTTGTATTCATTAATCGCATCAGCATGCTTCATCAGAACATCTATGGTTTCCTCGATGGCATTCACGTATTCAATATACGAAATTTCGCCATTTTCATATTCTATCGCACTCAACTTCGAAATTTGCGCAGAATGTGCCTGGTTGTTCTGCTCGTAATATTTCAGACGGTTGGATGCTGCCTGCAGGCGCTTCGTACAGAGACGGTAATCACGCTCTTTCTCTGTCTGCTCCTGACGCATTTCGATTTCAGCCAATTCGCGGTCTTTCTGGGCTGCCTTGACCTTTGCCTTCGTAGAACCATAAAACAAAGGAATGCCTACGCCAATCTCGAAACCGAAGAAATTGCCCTCGGCAAATCTTGAACGGTCTATGTTGTATGGATTCCAACTGGAAATGACACATTGGGTGCGCAAAGATAAGGATAAACTCGGAGCAAAACCCGTCTTGGCTGCCTTGATTTCCTTATCGAGAGCGATGAGCTTATCCTGCTGGTAAAGACCGTCGGCTGACTGCTGATAATTATAGGTATTGAGATTCTGGGCAGCGATGGCCGTGAGATTCTCTTCTGCCGGTTTTACGGGCTCCTGTGTGTTGAGCTGCGACATGAGGTCGATTTGCAGGCGCTCGATTTCGCTCTTCACATCAGCCATTTCCAGGCGGTTTTCGTTGCATTTGCGGTCGGCAGAGAGATATTCCAGCTTGCGGCTCTCTCCTGCCTTGTAACGCATTTCAGCTATCTTGCTGTAACGCTCTAATACTGAGTCGATTCGCTGCAATATCTGAAGTCTGTGAGCCTGATAAAGCATCTGATAATAGGTGTTGGCGATTTCAGCCTTCAGTTGCTGGCTTACCACATTCAAGCGGCTCTTTTCTGCCTGGGTTTCAGCCTTGAGCTGGTTGCGGCGCGAGGCGTAGACGGTAGGAAAATCGAGGCTCTGGGTAAAGGTAAATCCGTTGTCCGATTCGCCTCCCGTGGCAGGGTTTTGCGAGAAGGCAACCTCGGTTTTATCCAGGTCCCAAGCCGTGCCTTGCATTACCTGCGCACGTTCTACCGATTTCTTTCCGACTTGCATCTGTAGGTTCTGTCGGGCAGCCAAATCGAAACATTCCTGCAGGGTTACTTTCCTGCCCGCAATATGAGCATCAAAATGCTGGGCTCCAGCTGGGCGTGGCAGCAGGAGAAGGATGGCGGCAAAACAAGCCACCACCCTATTTTCTGTTATCTTTATTCTGTTCATTATTTTCATATCTTGAAATCTTACTTTTTCGTAAACATCTTGTAGATGGCTGGCAGAACCAGGAGCGTGAGGAGCGTGCTGGTAATGAGACCGCCAATCACAACCGTGGCAAGAGGACGCTGGACTTCGGCTCCGTCGCCATGGGATAAAGCCATCGGGAGGAACCCCATAGAGGCTACCAGGGCTGTCATCAGAACCGGACGGAGACGAATCATGCAACTGTCAATAATTCTTTTCTGAATAACAGCCGCCAAACTTGCGCCATTCTCCTCAGGAACCGCAGCCGCCTGCTTCTGCATCTGGTTCATCTGACCTATCAGCACGATACCGTTGAGAACCGCCACACCAAAGAGGGCGATGAAACCTACGCCCGCCGAAATGCTGAAAGGCATTCCGCGCAACCAGAGTGCCCAGACGCCACCTATCGCAGCAAGCGGAATGGCGGAGAACACGAAGAGCGACTCGCGCAGATTCTTGACCGTGGCATAGAGCAGCAGCAGAATGATGATGAGCGCTATCGGAACCACGATGAGCAAACGCTGGGTGGCACTCTGAAGATTCTCAAACTCGCCACCATAATTATAATAGTAGCCCTCAGGCAGCTTCAGTTTCTCGTCGAGGATGGTCTGAATATCCTTTACGGTACTCTGCACGTCCCTACCCTTCACGTTGAAACCTACGTAGATGCGGCGGGCGCCATTCTCATGAGAAACCTGAGCCGGAGCCGGTTCGTAAACCACATCGGCCAACTGGGAAAGCGGAATGCTCTCGCCACCAGCCAGCGGAATACGGAGCGACTGGAGCGATTCGAAGTTGCGCTCCTTAGGGTCAAGACGCAGAACGATGTCAAACTTTTTGTCGCCTTCGTATACAGCTCCAGCCGTAGCACCCGCAAAGGTGGTTTCAAGAATGCGGTTGATTTCGTCAACATTTACCCCATAAGCCGCCATGCGTTCATGGTTGTATTTTACCTGAATCTGAGGCAGTCCCGATACCTCTTCAACGAAGATTCCGCTCACGCCTGGCACATTCCTGATCATTCTGGAAACCTTATCAGCTTGCTGGGTAAGCACATCGAGATTGTCGCCAAAGATCTTAATCGCCACATCTTGCTTGATGCCCGTAAGCAACTCGTTGTTGCGCATCTGGATAGGTTGCGAAATCTCTGCCTCCAAGCCCGGAATCGTCTTCAGGGTTTCTTCCATCTTCTCCATCAGTTCGGCGGTAGTTTCTGCCGAAGTCCACTCGGCTTTCGGCTTGAGCGCCACCATGATGTCGGCCCTTTCCACAGGCATCGGGTCGGTAGGAATCTCGGCGCTACCTATGCGGCTCACCACCTGCTTGATTTCAGGATATTCAGCCTTCAGAAGTTTCTCCGCCTTGGAGCAGCTCTCTACCATCTGCGAGAGCGAAGTGCCCTGCGACATGGTCATTTCTACCGCAAAATCGCCCTCTTCCAGGCTCGGAATGAATTCTCCACCCAGAAAATGGAAGGCTACGGCACTCATGCAGAAGAGCGAAACGGCGCCGGTAATCACATCCTTATATCGCGCCAAGACCCATTCCAGAACCGGTCGGTACCAGCCCTGTAATTTCTCTATCATCCTATCGCTGAAGGTTTTACACACATGTCCCTTCTTGCTCAGGAAGAGCGCACTTGCCATCGGAACATAGGTGAGCGAGAGG
>ERZ835051.2461-NODE-2461-length-16345-cov-2.491099_pt1 | contig 16345 bp, 12 predicted proteins | sample MGYA00519575_ERZ835051 | MGnify/ENA primary metagenome ERZ835051 (study PRJEB31850, sample SAMEA3708769) | human gut metagenome | biome: human gut; feature: human-associated habitat; material: faeces | place: China | collected 2014 ... | reverse complement strand
CTTACGCGAAGTACAAGGATGGGATACTGGTGGATTCCAAAGGGGATTTTAGTTATCCCCGTTCTCTGGAACGTTTCGGAAAGATCGAACATGCCCGGATTATGAATATGGATGGGTTCTCGCACATGGTGATTCCCGTGGAGAATGACGGAGTGTGTTTCGTGAGTTCGGGGGATGACGTGTTTGCACTCTATTACCTGAATTTGTTGTACGCTATTTTTGTCAGTGCTATCTTGACTTCTTACGGGATGTTCTTCCGATTTGACGGGGGATGGGGCAGTTTCCGACAGACGAGTCTCACGTTGAGAATTAAAAAGAATATCATCACGTTGATCGGAGCGTTGTTCCTGATCATGACGATCATGAGTATTATCGTGAATGCCGAGAGTTTTGAACGTCGGCATAGTTCGAAGGTGATCGAGTTGTCGCGGTATATAACGGATGAGTTGGAACATAATGATTGCGTGGATGCTGCGAAGTGTCCCGAGATATTGAAAAAATTGAAAGATATGTCCGAGGTGCTTTGGGTAGATATTAATATCTATAACTGGGAAGGGGCCCTCGTGGCGACTTCCCGGCCCGTGATATTCGAGAAGGGATTTGATGGGACATTGCTGAACCCGAAGGCTTTTGAACAGATTGTTAAGAGGGGACAGATTAATTTTGTACAGGATGAGCGAATCGTGGAATTGGCATACATGGCGGTGTATATGCCATTGGTGTTGGAGAGCGGGGAGAGGTACGTGTTGAGTATCCCGTATTTTACCCGTGGGGAGGAACTGAACAAGGATATTTTGCTGATCGTGATTATAGCGGTAAATATTGCCATGATCGTGATGGTGCTTGCCTTTATTCTGTCGAGTATCGTGGCCGAGCGGATCACGAAACCGCTACAAGTGGTGAATGAGAAACTGCGTCAGATGAGGGTGGGGGGAAAGAACGAGAAGATTGTGTACCACGAGCGGGATGAAATTGGTATGCTGGTGAAGGAGTATAACGAGATGGTTGATAAACTGGAGGCGAACGTGAAGAAGTTAGCGAAGTCGGAGCGGGAGAGCGCTTGGCGGGAGATGGCCCGGCAGATTGCTCACGAGATCAAAAACCCGTTGACCCCGATGAAGTTGAATTTGCAGTTTATGCAGCGTACCTTGCAAAAGGGGGATATGGAAGAAGTGCGCCAGCGGTTTAAGGATATTTCGGCCGTGTTGATCGAACAGATAGATCACATGGCATCGATTGCCTCGGCTTTCTCTGATTTTGCCAAGTTACAGGAGGCGAATAACGAGTGGTTCGATCTGAGTGAATTGGTAAACGGCTGTGCAAAGTTGTTCCATGAGAACGTGGATGCCATGGAATGTGATATAGAACCGAATGTTTCCGTGTATGGTGATCGGGATCAGGTGAACCGGGTGATCGTGAATTTATTGAAGAATGCGGAACAGAGTATACCGGAAGGACGGGAGGGGCACGTGTTGGTGCGACTGAAAACGGTGTTAGGCAAGATCATATTGCTTGTTAAAGATAATGGTTGCGGGATTCCGGAAAGCATCCGGGATCGTATCTCCGAACCTAATTTCACGACAAAGTCTGGGGGAACGGGACTAGGATTAGCGATGTCCTACAAGATTATAGAGGCTATGGGTGGCTCGATCACTTTTGAAAGCGTGGAGAATGAGGGTACGACGTTCTATGTGGTACTGAAACAAGACAATTGAAATGATTAAGTGATTGACGATTTAATGATTAGGTGATTAAAAAAAGGATAGAAAGGGATCACTTAATCGGAAATCATTGAATCATTTAATCCATAAGATTTAAAATTCTTAGGGCTGTGTTGACTACTCGTTTGGGGAGAATGTCGACCATACATTTTTGCCAGATGGATTGTTTGCATTTACCATGACCGTCTTTGGTACAGGGGCGGCAGGGAAGATCGACTTCGATGACTTCGACTTGTTTGCCCGTGGGGTAGCCGAAGGCCGTCGGGCCCATCAAGGCGATGGCTTTCGTGTGGAACAAGTCCGCGGCGTGAAGAAATCCGGTATCCCCGCTGATCACGAGGTTGGATTGCTTCACGAGGTAACAGGATTCCAATAGACTGGTTTTTCCTGTCAGGTTGTTGACTCTTTCGGGTGCGATAGCCTTGATGGTCTCGCAGAACGTGTCGCTTGGGCCTGCCAGAATGATAAAACGGTAGTCGGGCATAAGTTGGATCACTTGCTGCCAGTTACTAACCGGCCAACGTTTCATTTCCCAGTTGGCGGAAGGGACGAGCGTGATGGTCTTCGGGGTAAACGTACGGTGAAAACGTTCCTCGTATTCTGCCGGAAAATTCCAATCACAGTAATCGGATTCAAAATTCGTGATTCCCCATGTGGCTAGTGGTTTTTGGTAAGAAACGATGCCCCGGAACGGTTTGTCGAATTTGTTTATCCGTAGTTTAAAAAGCAAAAATCGTTTCCAGCGGTCCTTGTGGCGTAGCGTGTAATGCGGTCCTCTTGGAAAAAGATGGTAAAAGGGCGGGAGTAACACGGCTTTCAAGATGTTGGAGCGGATGTTGCTGTGTGCGTCGTAGATATAATCAAATTTCTCGACTTTCAGTTGACGGGCCATTTGTAATAAACCTTTGAATCCCGTTTTCTTATCATATCCCCATACCCGGTCGATGCGTTTGTCCATGTTAAGGAAAGAACCCATGTCTTTTCGGGCGATCCAGTGAATTTCAGCATCGGGAAAATGGTTCTTGATGCCGTTTACGACATTCATGCATTGGATGATGTCTCCGATGGAGCTGAACCTAATAATGAGAAATTTAGCCATATTTAAAACGAATTTGCAACAAAAGTAATAAAAATGTAGTTTATCTATCGTAAAAAGAACTATTTTCGTGTTCAGATCATAAAAAGTAGTACCATGAAGAAACATATACCTAATCTGATTACCTGTATGAACGTTACGTCCGGCACGGTGGCTATTTATGCTGCTTTTCACGGGCATCTGTACCTTGCTGCCTGGCTTGTGATTCTGGCGATGGTATTTGATTTCTTTGACGGTTTTGCCGCTCGTTTGCTGCATGTGAAGTCGGAAATGGGTAAGGAACTGGATTCCTTGGCCGACATGGTTAGTTTCGGGGTGATGCCTTCCGTGATGGCTTTTTTCCTGATTCGCGATTTGGGATATAGTGGCGGGGAGTTGTTCGCGGTGAATTCCTGGCAGGGGGCGCTTATGTACGTGCCGTTTCTGGTTCCGGCTTTCTCGGCTTATCGCTTGGCCAAGTTCAATCTGGATGTGCGACAAACTCATTCGTTTATCGGTTTGCCGACCCCGTCGAACGCTTTGTTTTGGGTGATGCTGGTATTTACCCGTTATCATCAGGAAGAGTTTTTCATGGCGATGTGGGGAAAACCGTGGTTGTTAGCTCTTTTTTCCTTGGTGCTGGCCATTTTGCTGATCAGTGAAATCCCGATGTTCTCGTTGAAGTTAACCAGCTTTTCGTGGAACGGGAATGCTTTTTTATATTGTTTCTTGGGGGCCGTGATCATCGGTTTTGCTGTTTGGGGTGTGAAAGCGTTATCTTGTATGATCCCCGTTTATATCTTGATTTCTTGTTATGATTTCAAGAAAAAATGGAACTGGAGGTTCTGGGGAATACTTGTGGTACTCTTCCTATTATTGAAGTGGGCAGCGTTGTTTATCGTTTTCCCGGCTTATTTGATTGTACTTATCGTGAAACTGACAGCCCGGGCAGATCAATAACCGGGTCATAATCCACGAAGTCATAGTTCGGAGAGATCACGGCAGGGTCTTCCGCGATGATCGTTTTGTTTTTTACCGGGGAGGGTTGCATGTTGGTCATGTTCGTCATTCCGTCTCCTTGGAATATGTCCTGTTGGGAGATCACCACGATTCCGGCCACGACGGCTGCCGATAAACCGAATTTGAATAAACGGGTAACGAGGTTACCGGATTCGGTGTTAATCAGTTCATCTTGAGTTTTGCGGGCCTTTTTCCCGTTAACAGTTGCCAAAGGCAAGGATTCCATACCGATCACGTCCGGCAGGAAGTTGTGGTTCTTGGATTCAAAGAGAACGTTGAACCGGCGGTCGACCGAAAAGGTTCCGATTGTACCGAAGTCCACTTTTTGTTTCTGGTTCAAGCGTACCTTGATCTCTTCACAAAATAAAGCCAGACGTCGTTGCGCTTTCTCGTAATCGATCTGTTCTTTACGTGCGATCCAATCAATCAGAAGCCCGTCATTTTGTTTCAGGTGCTTGTTGAACACGACTTTTTTAGACGGGGGAACAATAGTCCCCGTTTTCTCGTTGATGTTTGCGGACGTGTAGTCACAAATGAACCCTCCGAATCCCGGAACGATCACGCAATCATGTAGATAGAGCAATTCTTCAATGTGTTCAACATATTTATTCATGCCGCAAAGGTAAGAAAAAACGCAAGGTTGTCAAACTCATTTTAGGCATTTCGGATTATTATTATTTACTTTGTTGTGTCTATTGCAGACACTCAGAATGTTATAAATTGAGATAAAATTATTGGCGTATGAAAATTTTTGTGACAGGAGGTACAGGGTATATAGGTTCCCACACGGTGGTCGAACTTCAGAAAAATGGTTATGATGTAATTATTGCTGACAATCTCGTGAATTCGAGTCTGGAAGTGCTGGACGGGATAGAAAAGATCACGGGGATACGTCCCGAGTTTGAAGAGATAGACCTTACTGATGGTGAGGTTACACGGGATTTCTTTGCCCGCCATTCGGATATACGGGCCGTGATTCATTTTGCCGCTTTGAAGGCCGTGGGTGAGTCGGTGAACAAGCCTTTGGAGTACTATTTCAATAATTTGAACTCTTTGATGAACGTGTTGACTTGTATGCGGGAATTTAAGGTGCCGAATTTGGTGTTTTCCTCTTCCTGTACGGTGTACGGACAGGCCGATGTGTTGCCGGTAACGGAAAAAACACCTCGTCACGAGGCTGAATCTCCTTACGGGAACACGAAGGTGATGAGTGAAGATATTATTCGGGATTTGATGCGGGTGGAACCTGACATGAAAGCTCTGGCATTGCGCTATTTTAACCCGATCGGGGCTCACCCGACAGCGTTTATCGGGGAGTTGCCCAATGGAGTACCCAATAATTTGATTCCTTATTTGACACAAACGGCTATCGGAATTCGTGAGCAATTGAGCGTGTTCGGTGACGATTATAACACGCCGGATGGTTCTCCGTTACGCGATTATATTGACGTGGTAGATCTGGCCCAAGCGCATGTGGTGGCTATCCGTCGCTTGTTGGATGGGAAGAATAAGAAAAATTACGAGTTTTTCAATATCGGTACGGGAAAGGCGCTTTCCGTGCTGGAAATTATTCACGCTTTTGAACGGGCAACCGGGGTAAAAGTGAATTACAAGGTCGTGGGACGCCGTGCCGGGGACATCGAGAAGGTTTGGGCCGATACGACTTTGGCCAATAACGAGCTGGGATGGAAGGCTGTCACGCCGATCGAGGAAACGCTGGCGAATGCTTGGAAATGGCAGAAATCACTGGAAGCGACTAATTGATAGAGGAAAAGAGGTAAAAACGAGCATACACTCTCGTGTACATTGGGAAATGGCACGAGAGTATATGCTTTTTTATACGGTGCCTACCGTGTGGAATTATTTGTTCTCATGAATATTCATGTTTACGGGGAGGTCAACCAGAAAGCGGGTTCCTTTGCCAATTTCAGATCGGACTGTAATGTCTCCTTGTAAACGGTTTACAATTGTTTTACAGATTGAAAGTCCCAAGCCGGTTCCGGCTTTGAATGAATCGATCTTGTAAAAGCGGTCGAAAATATGTTCGATATGTTCCTGTGAAATGCCTTGTCCTGTGTCCTCCACGTATAGTTGTATCTTTCCTTCCAAAACTTCAAATCCCAAGTGAATATAGCCTTCCCGGGTGAATTTGAAAGCATTGTTTGTAAGATTACCCAAAACTTGCTTCAGGCGCATGGGGTCTGTCACGATATACGTGGTTTGGGATGAGGTGTGCAATTCGAATTTTATGTTCTTTAAATTTGAATGATTATTCATTTTCTGTTCTTGGAAGACGTTTTCGAAAATGGCATTGAGTGATGTTTTCGAGAAAATGAAGTTCATCGTGTTAGATTCAATCTTGGCGAGGTCAAGAATATCACTGATTAGCATCAATAGCTGGGAGCTATTGTTTTTAATCAGCTCGACATATCCTCGACATTCTTCCTCGGATAATTCTCCCAAGGTGGAAACGAGTACGTCGGAAAAACCGACGATGGCATTCAACGGAGTACGGATTTCGTGGCTCATGTTGGCCAGAAAGGCACTTTTTAACCGATCGCTTTCTTCCGCTTTGTTTAGTGCGGCCGTTAGTGTCTCTTCGATGTTTTTATGTTCTTGAATACTCATGCAGATACCCACTAAACGATAGGGTAATCCGGATAGCCTGCCGATGTAAGTGGATTGTCCTTCAAACCATTCCCATTGTCCGTTTCTGCGTGAGAGACGGAAGGGGACCGGTTTTTCGAATACGACATTTCCGCTGAATTGTATGGCGAAGGCATCATTCAGGGCTTGGCGATCGTCGGGATGAACCATGTTCGTGTACTCTTCCATGGTTAATGAATTGTTGGGGCCGGGTTCTATGCCTAGATATTCAAAATATCGAGGGTCAAGGACGAAAACACCATGATCGATGTCTAGGAACCACGGGTATATTTTCGAACGTCGCAAGGCGGTGGTCAATATGTATTCTTGAGTGAGTTCATTCGTGGTATTGTGAAAATAGAAGATAATTTCAACTGTTTCATCATTAATACGAAAAGAAAAGAACTGCCCACTCACGGGAAAAAGCGTGTGAGTGGCTTTCTCTTTGATGCAGGTGTTCTGCATGAGGTCTATTTTTGATTTCCCTTTTTCGAGTTCATCGAGAATCCGGGGTAAAATGTCTTGATCAAGTTGCATAAGGGATAACAGATCGGATATGTATAAATTGTCTTCTTGATATTTCTTTGAGGAAGACGTGTTGATATGTAGCTCTGTTTGGGCCTGTAAGTTGATATGAGAAATTTTACCATCGGGTAACATGGTGATAATTCCATCGGGCAAAGCGTTCAATAGATTATCCGTGTAGTATTTTTGTTGAATGAAATTCATAGTAAATATCTGTTAATCCACGCAATTAAATAAACAGATAAATGTAGTCAATTAATCCAAATGTTGTTATGGATTATTGGAATAAGAATAAATTATATTGGAGTATAGATTAATCTAATATTATGGCAATGGTACTATGCCTAAAAAGAAAGAAAAAGATACCAAAAAACGGCTATATCGTGATTGTTTTTTGGTATCTTTTTAACTTTATTCTACCGTCACGGATTTAGCTAAGTTTCTCGGCATATCCACGTTGCAGCCTCGCATTACGGCAATGTGATAGGAGATGAGCTGTAATGGAATCACGTTCAGAAGTGGGGAAAGATATTCCAGTGTTTCAGGAATTTCGATCACGTGTTCCGCCAGTTTTTTCACCTGTGCGTCGTTATCATTGACAAGAGCGATCACGTGTCCTTTCCGAGACTGGATCTCTTTGATGTTGGAAACGATCTTGTCGTAATAGTTGTCATTCGTGGCGATGGCAAAAACCGGCATATTCTCGTCGATCAAGGCGATCGGACCGTGTTTCATCTCTGCTGCCGGGTAACCTTCCGCATGGATGTAAGAAATCTCTTTCAGTTTTAGCGCACCTTCTAGGGCAACCGGGAATTGACAACCTCTTCCAAGGTAAATGGCGTTCGTGGAGTCCTTGTAAATGGCCGCTATCTCCTTGATCTTGTCATTCTTTTCCAGAATCGCTTTCACCTTGTCCGGTAAGTTATACAGTTCGTTGATATATTTTTTGTACAGTTCGTCGGATAATGTTCCCTTGCGGTGGCCGATCTGTAAGGCCATCATGGCCAACACGGATATTTGAGCCGTGAATGCTTTCGTGGAGGCAACCCCGATTTCCGGGCCCGCGTGAGTGTACACCCCAGCATCGGTTTCCCGGGCGATACTTGATCCCACGACATTACAGATGCCGATAACCGTGGCCCCGTGTGCTTTGGCATACTTGATGGCTGCCAGCGTGTCGGCCGTTTCACCACTTTGTGAAATGGCGATAACAATGTCGTTGGCGTCCACGATCGGGTTCCGGTATCTGAATTCCGATGCGTATTCCACTTCTACCGGGATTCGGGTGAATTCTTCCAAGATGTATTCGCCTACCGTTCCGGCGTGCCATGACGTACCGCAACCGATAATGATAATGCGGTGGGCGTTGACCATCTTCGGGATAATTTCGGAGATACCTCCCAGATAGATTTCTGATGCTTCGGCGTTTACGCGTCCGCGGATCGTGTCGTATATTGAATTTACCTGTTCAAAAATCTCTTTCAACATGAAATGCGGGAAACCGCCTTTCTCGATTTTTTCGATGTCGATGTCCACTTGCTGAATACTTAATGAAACAGGGGTGTTTTTGATCGTTTTCAGGATCATTTCGTCCCTCTTCAAGATGGCAACATCGTCATCGTTTAAGTAGATCACGTTTTTCGTGTATTCCACGATAGGTGTTGCATCCGAGGCCACGAAATATTCGCTTTGACCCACGCCGATCACGAGCGGGCTACCTTTTCTTGCCACCACAAGCTGGTCCGGTTCGTTCTTGCATAAAACAACCAGTCCATAGGCCCCGATAACTTTGGTCAAAGCGAGACGCACGGCATTCTCCGCGTTGACTTGGCCTTTCGTGTAAATGTACTCGATCAGGTTTGCTAGTACTTCCGTGTCGGTTTCACTTTGGAATGAATAGCCTCTGGCCTGTAATTTTTCCTTTAATAAAGCGTGATTCTCGATAATTCCGTTGTGAACGATAGAGAAAAGACCGTTCATAGAAGTATGGGGGTGAGCGTTCGCGTCATTTGGTTCCCCGTGGGTAGCCCAGCGAGTATGTCCCATACCGATCGTTGCGCTGGTGTCTTCCAGTTCCATGTGATGTTCCAGGTCTTGCACCCTTCCCTTGCACTTGTAAACTTGGATGTTATTATTATGGATCAACGCGATTCCGGCAGAGTCATATCCCCGGTATTCCAGACGTTTCAGACCGTTAATTAAGATCGGACAGGCTTCTTTGGGCCCGATGTATCCTACAATACCACACATAAATGTTATGTTTTAATGATTTATATTAATGAAAACAAGCGGCATAACAACCATTGCCGCTTGTTTATATTGTTATTCAATAATCTTGTCGAAAAAGTCGGAATAAGCCTCGATGTAACTTTGCTCACCCGGGTATTCCAAGGTAGGTTTCTTCAGATCGGTGGCAAAGGTACGGAGTTCATCGTCCACGTCTTTGTGGTTGAAAATGATTCCGTCAGCGTATTGGAATGCCAATTTATTAATATTCGTGTATGTCGGGTCTTTTAAAAGTGCCACATCTTTTCGGGTGACCCCTTCTGTGATCGCTTTTTCCCCGAATTTTTCGTCCAATTTTCCCTCGAATTTGTCATTATAAGTAGAGAATACTACTTTCGTTTTGGAGAAAACAGGGTCATCATGATATTCTTTTTTCAGGTAAAGAGGAACCAGTGCGGTGAACCATCCTTGGCAATAGATCAAGTCAGGAGCCCATCTTAGTTTGCGCACGGTTTCGAATACGCCCCGGGCGAAGAAAATAGATCTTTCGTCGTTGTCCGGGAAAAAGTTCCCATCTTCGTCGGAAATCGTGTGCTTACGTTGAAAATAATCCTCGTTGTCGATGAAATAAACCTGCATTCGTGCAGCTTGGATCGAGGCAACCTTGATGATTAGCGGATGATCCGTGTCGTTGATGATCAGGTTCATTCCGGAAAGGCGAATTACCTCGTGAAGTTGATTCCGTCTTTCATTGATGCAGCCGTAACGGGGCATGAATGTTCTAATCTCTTTACCTTTGTCTTGTATCCCTTGAGGTAGAAATCTTCCAATATTTGCCATTTCTGATTCCGGCAGATAAGGAACTATCTCTTGAGAAATGAATAAAACTCTTTTTTTAGCCATAACTACTACTTTTCCCAAAAACCTTACAAAGATAGGCATTTGGGTTCAGATTTCAAAACTACTTTTGAATAAACCTCTCTCGAAATAAACCACTTGAATCTTAAAAACGATGCGGGGTATAGGATTTTTGACTAAAAAATTTTGCTTTTATGATAGATTTATATAACATTGCGAAACTCTTTTTAGGCTGTAAATTAGGGGGAGACTGTACTATGGCGTGGCATAATAAACTGGGTGAATTCGGGGAAGAAAAGGTGAACCGGTATCTTTTGGATATGGGGTACATGGTTTTGGAGAGAAACTGGCGAGTGGGACACCGGGAACTGGATTTCGTGTGTCTTGACGGGGAGGTGCTGGTCGTCGTAGAGGTGAAAACCCGGGCAGATGACAATGTGTCACTTTTTGATTTGCTAGATTACAGAAAAAAGAGGAATTTACAAGCTGCGGGGGCTGCTTATCTAACGAAAAAGAACATTCACCGGGAAATACGATTCGATTTGGTTGTGGTCACTGGGGCCGAAATGCATCTGGAACATATAAAAGAAGTTATTGATTTGTTTTAAAGAACCGGGTGGCTTTTGTCGTGTGTGTGGTGTGGTAGGAATATGAAAAGCCACCCGGCATAAGAAAAGTGTCAATAGGGATATTTGTGTATTATCAAAAATTGTGCTAGAAATTCGGATTTCCGGAAAAAATATCAAATTTTCTTTTGGATGGATGATTTTGTGTGAAATTTACTATCTTTGAAAAATAAAACATAAAAGAAAAAGGATATGGCAACAGTAAAAGCAAAATATTTAGGAGATTTGCGTTTGGAGTGTACGCATTTGCAGAGTGGTACAAAGATAATCACGGATGCACCGACAGATAATAACGGGAAAGGTGAGGCTTTCTCTCCAACCGACTTGTGTTCCACGTCATTGGCCGCTTGTGCCATGACAATCATGGGAATTTATGCTAAAAATAACGGTATTGATTTGACGGGAGCCGAGATCGAGATTACCAAGAAGATGGCGGCAGAACCTCGTCGTATTGCTGAGATTGACGTGATCTTTAATATGCCGGCTAACGGTTATTCCGAGAAGGAGAAAAAGATTCTCGAACGTGTGGCACATACTTGCCCAGTGCATTTGAGTTTACATCCGGATGTGAAACAAAATTTTGTGTTTAATTGGCAGTAATGGTAACCGGGGCTACCGGTTTACTGGGTAGCCATTTACTGTGTCATTTGGCACGATGTGGTGAGACGATCATCGCGCTAAAAAGAGATAAGAGCCACGTTGAAGAGACGATGGCTCTCTTTTCGTATTATTTTGATTCACCGGAAGATGCCATATCTAGGGTGACCTGGGTGGTCGGGGATGTGTTGGATAGGGAATCTGTGGCCCCGTTTGTGGAAAAAGTGGATACCGTTTATCATTGTGCGGCCATGGTTTCTTTCAATGGCAGCGATCGGAATACTTTGCTGGAAACGAATATCAAGGGGACGGAAAATATTTGTAAGATTTGTTTGGAACGTGGTGTACGCCTATGTTTCGTGAGTTCGATTGCTGCTTTGGGAGACGCTCCCAATGAGAGTGTCGTGATTGACGAGAATACACCGGAGATTCCGGGATCGGTCCACTCGCTTTATTCCGGTAGTAAAGGGGTGGCTGAGAAAATTGTCTGGAAGTATGTCCGTCAAGGACTGGATGTAGTGATCGTGAACCCGGCTATTATTTTGGGGGCGGGGTTACGGGGACGAAGTAGTGTCAAGTTGTTTGAACAGGCGAGTAAGGGGATGCCTTTCTACACGGAAGGCGTGAATGGATACGTGGATGTGCGGGATGTCTGCGAGTTGATGATTCGTTTGGCGAAAGATAGTGCTATTCGGGGAGAGCGTTTCGTGTTATGTGGGGGAAATTATTCTTATTGGGAGTTGTTTACCGTGATTGCTCGTGTCGTGGGCAAGCGCCCGCCTCGTATTCAGATGGCACCGTGGATGACAGGTTTGGCGTGGCGGTTACTGGCTTTCGTGGCTCTGTTCACGGGAAAGAAACCGGCTTTCACGAAGGAAACGGCTCGCTCGTCTCAACATAAATCCCGTTATTCCAGCGCGAAGGTGTTGTCTCTTTTGCCCGATTTTCATTTTCATACGCTTGAAGAGACGGCTCGTTTTTTCAAGGATTTGTGATGCGGGTTGCCTAGGTTGGAATATTCATGAAGTCGTGGTTCATGGTTTTGCCATGAATAGCAAAGGGAACCGTGCCTCTGTTAGCGTGGGCTTGGCGGTAGGGGACGAGGTATAGTTGTTGCTCATGTTTATTTTGATTAAATAATTTTCTTGTTTGTTATATGTTTCTCGTTAGAAAAATGTATTTTTGATGCGAGAGGTAGGGCGAGTCGCGATGGTTTAACGGCTAAAATAAGATATTAGTGGATATACTGAACGTGAAACAACCGGAAATATTTGAAAGTGTATTTCATAAATATTATGCATCGCTATGTTATTTCGCCAATAAGTTCGTGCGAGATAATGAGGCGGCAAGGGATATTGTGCAAGAGGTGTTTCTTCGTTTTTGGGAATCCAAGGGGAAATTCGAGAATCAATCGGCGTTAAAATCATTCTTGTATAATTGTGTCCAGAATGCGGCATTGAATTATCTGGAAAAATTGCAGGTCCGGGCAAAAGCGAATCGTCGTTTGGGGTTGAAAGCTCCTGATGAGGAAGATGTTTTTTGTTTTCAGGTGGAAACGGATGTTTTCGAGGAAATCTTTGCTGCTATTGATGAATTACCAGCTGAATGTCAGCGTATTTTCAAGATGAGTTATATCGAGATGCTGGATATTAAGACCATTTGCGAGCAACTGGATGTGGCCGAGTCAACCGTGAAGACGCAACGCCAACGAGCTAAAAAGTATCTGCGGGAGCGGTTGCAACATCTTTATCCGGTGGTGATACTTATGTTTTTTTGATCTTGGGAGTGCTGAGGTGATGTTGGAGATAGGTTTTACTGTAATTGGTGTATGAAACTGAAAAAATAATTAAACTTTTTTGTCATCCTTTTTTTATTTTACCTGTTTTAATTGTAAATAAAAAAACGATCGTTTTTTTATATTCTCTTTTTGACCACATCTTTATCAAATTTTTCTCATGAAAATAAATTCAAATTTCAACAATATTATAATAATCAGCAATTTACAATATTTCAATATAAAAATACTCCTGATCATTTATTTGTATTATTAAACGATCGTTAAAAAATATAAGCGAGAGGAAATTGTTCGTTTCATATTGGCTTATTTGAGGGGAGATATGACGAAGGGGGAATCTGATGAGTTTACGGAATGGATAGAGGAAGATAGAAGAAACCGAGCTTTATTTGATAGATTGCAAGACTCTGGTTATGTGGGGAATAGTTTGCGGGAATTTCGTGGATATGATTCTGTGGAGGATTGGGAAAAGCTACGTGTAAGGTTAACGCCTCGTAGAAAAATAGGGCGTTGGGCTAGGGTTTGTGCGGCGTCCGTGGCTATTTTGTTATGTGGGGGAATGGTATGGCATTTTTGGGGAGGACAGGAGCGGGATATGAAATACGCTAGTTCTTTACCTATAGAATACGGACGTTCCAAGGCAATGCTCTTTCTGGAATCAGGAGAAATGATCCAGTTAGAAGCCGGCCGGGAGACTATTATACGGGAGGTAAAAGGGGAAAATTTCGTGAATACCGGGAGTAAATTAGTATATTCAGATACAGTAGAGGAGAAGAATGTGGAATGGCACACGTTACAAATACCAAGAGGTGGAGAATTTGTGTTGTGTTTGGCTGATGGAACGGTGGTAACCTTGAATGCGGATTCTAAAATCCATTATCCGGATCGTTTTATAGGGAATGAGCGTCAAGTTTCATTAGAAGGGGAAGCGTTTTTTGAAGTAGCGAAAGATAGTTTGAGACCTTTTGTCGTGAAAACAAACGGTATTGACGTCCGGGTATTGGGAACCGCTTTTAACCTGAAAGCATATCCGGATGAACATCAACAAACCACATTGGTACGGGGGGCTGTAGAAGTGTTGTTGGATAAACAACAGGTGTTATTACATCCCGGAGAGCAAGTGACGTGTATTGATAAGGAGTTAAGAGTTGAACAAGTAGATGTAAGGTCTTATATAGCTTGGAAAGACGATCGTTTTGTTTTTGAAAATGAACCGTTGGAAGATGTATTGAAAAAATTAGAACGGTGGTATAATATAACCGTTTTTATTCAAAATCATGCGTTGACGGAGAAACGGTTCACGGGTAATTTGCCCAAGTATGAAGATATTAGTAATGTCTTGAAAATATTGGCACTGACAACAAACATAAAATTTGAATTGAATGACCGAACGTTAATCGTTCAGCTAGAGTGATGGAAAACGGGAACTTGCGCTAACAAATTCCCGTGTTGAATAACTGCCATTGGGGAATGGCAAATTATTAATAATTAAAACTGTACAAATCTATGGAAAAAAATCGAGATTTTGACATAGGATGGGGATCTAATGTCATAAAGAAAATGTTTCGAACTATGAAAGTCTTTATTTGTATTTTGGTTTTGGGGCTATCAACTGTTTCTGCAAGTACTTTTTCGCAGGTTCGGGTAAGTATAGACATGAAAAATGCTACACTTAAAGAAGTCTTTAAGGAAATAACAAAGGAAACTGGTTATGAATTTATTTACAGTAATAACGAAGTGGAAAATGTGGGGAAAGTTTCTTTGAATATGGAAAATAGAGACTTGCAGGAAGTTTTGGCCGAATGTTTGAAAGGAACTCAACTATGGTATATTATTGAGAATCAAGTTGTAGTAATCTCTCCGAAGTTAAAGAATCTTTCTCAAGTAAAAAAAGAGAATCATTCTACGTTAGCAAGTGGGAAAGTAGTAGATCAGAATAAAAGTCCTTTGCCTGGCGTGACTATTTTGTTAAAGGGAACGACCTCAGGCGTCGTAACGAATGTTGATGGTGTTTTTTTTATAATGATTCCTGATACAACCGCTAATGTTGAGCTTATTATTTCCTTTGTTGGGATGAAAACGAAAACGGTTAATTTAAAAAATCGTCCGAAAACGGGAGATTGGGTGATAACGATGGAAGAAGATTTGTTGGAAATGGATGAAGTTGTGGTTACGACGGGGTATCAGAATTTAAAAAAGTCTCAGATTGCAGGATCAGTTAGCGTAGTGAAGGCTGAAAAGGTAAAAATTGGCGGGGTGCCGAGTATTGAAAATATGTTGCAAGGCCAGATTACGGGGATGAACGTTATTATCAATTCTGGAGATCCTGGTGCTTCTGCCAAGATTCGTATTCGGGGGACATCTTCTATTTTAGGTAATCGTGCTCCGTTATGGGTGTTAGATGGTGTTATTCTTACCGAGGATGATATGGGGGAGATCAGTACTACAGACTTAAATGGAGATGATGCTGCTTATTTGGTGGGTAATGCTATATCTGGTATAAATCCGAATGATATAGAGAGTATTACCGTATTGAAAGATGCGTCGGCAACAGCTATTTATGGAGTTCAAGCTGCCAATGGTGTCATTGTTGTAACAACGAAACAAGGACAAACAGGTCCACCTAAGCTATCTTATTCAGGAAGTTATGCTATAAATCAGCGAATGGCTTATAGTGATTTAGAGAGAATGAATGCTACGGAACGTTTACAACTTTCAAAAGAGATTATAGAAGATAATTCATACTATTCTTCCATGCCAGTAGATTATGGTTATGAGGGGCTTTATATCGATTGGTTGGCTCGTAAAATCACGTATGATGAATTTGCTGAAGGAGTTCAAAAATTAGCAGATATGAATACTGATTGGTATGATATTTTATTTAGGAATTCATTTACTCATGCCCATTCACTAAGTTTGAGTGGAGGAAAGGAAGGAACACGTTATTATGCATCTTTGGGCTATGATGATACGCAAAGTACGGCAATTAAAAATTATAGTCGTCGTTTTACAGCTACGGCAAAGGTTAATTCGTGGTTGTTGAAAGATAAACTTTATATGAATTTTCAAGTGAATGCTTCAACCAAGAATACCTTAGGATTTCATTCCTCTGTAAATCCGAACACGTATGCTTATAATACTTCTCGTGCTATTCCCTGTTATAATGATGATGGTTCTTTATTTTTCTATGATATGTATAAATCGACGTATAGTTCGTACGGGAATGTTGTTTATTATAATATATTAAACGAAATGG
>ERZ835051.2460-NODE-2460-length-16345-cov-3.099632_pt1 | contig 16345 bp, 11 predicted proteins | sample MGYA00519575_ERZ835051 | MGnify/ENA primary metagenome ERZ835051 (study PRJEB31850, sample SAMEA3708769) | human gut metagenome | biome: human gut; feature: human-associated habitat; material: faeces | place: China | collected 2014 ... | reverse complement strand
CGCTGAGGCTGGATTGCAAGGCGATTCCGGACACGCTGTTCCGGAAGAAGGTGGATAGTTTGTCGATGATGTTGTCACGCTTTTTCAAGGATGCCCCGACGGCGGAGTACCGGAAGAAGTTGTGGCAGGGGAAGTACGGGGCAAAGCCGAATCGTTATTTGCTTGTGAACAAGAAGAAAATTTCTTACACCGACTTACTGGAGGTTAAGAAATTTCCTATTTTTCGGGAAAGGGGTACGAAGAGCGGTCTGATTCTGGAGCGGGAAAACGTGCGTTTGCAGCCGCACAGGGACTTGGCCTACCGGACGATCGGTTATTTGAACGAGGCGAAGGATGGTAGTTTCGAGGGACGCGTGGGGATTGAAGGGGCTTTCGAGAAACAGTTGCGGGGAGAACCGGGACGGAGTATCAGGCAGATGATGTCGGGACGGTGGGTTTCGGTGACGGTGGACGATCCGGTAGACGGGAATGACGTGGTGACGACGATTAACGTGGAGTGTCAAGATATTGTACAGGGGGCTTTGACCCGGCAGTTGGAGCATTACAAGGCCAGTGCGGGGACGGCTATACTGATGGACGTGAAGACAGGAGATATAAAGGCCATCGCGAACGTGTCGAAGACGGCGACAGGGTACCGGGAGGTGTTGAATAACGCTATCGGGGATGCCGCGGAACCGGGGTCGGTGATCAAGGCGGCAACGATGGTGGCTCTGTTGGAGGATGGGTATGTTCACCCGGAGGACACGGTTGATTTGGGAAAAGGTATTTACACGCATAACGGGGTGACGTTGCGGGAGTCGAAGTCACCGATCGGTAAGGTGACTGTGCAGGGGATTTTCGAGCGTTCGCTGAACGGAATCACGGAATTAGTATATGAGCATTACAGACAACAGCCGGAGAAGTTCGTGAACCGGTGGTACGCGATGGGGTTGAATAAAAAGGTGGGGATCGAGTTGGCGGGAGAGGCGGATCCTTATATTAAATATCCGGGAGATAAGACTTGGAGCGGTACCACGTTGCGCTGGATGAGTTTCGGGTACGAGTTGAAGATTACGCCTTTGCAGGTGTTGGCTTTTTATAATGCACTGGCAAATGACGGGAAACGGATGAAACCGCGTATCGTGAAGGAGATTCGTAACGGGAGCCGGGTGGTGGAGCGGTTCGAACCGGAGGTGGTGAGTAGCCATATTTGCAGTCGGCAGACGGTGGCTTATATGAAACAGATGATGGAAGGGGTGGTAGAGAACGGCTCGGCGAAGAATTTGAAGAACGCGGCCTGCAAGATTGCGGGGAAGACGGGGACGGCAAAGGTGGCCGCGGGGTCGAAAGGGTATAATTCCGAACCGAAGTACCGGGCCAGTTTCGTGGGGTATTTCCCGGCGGACAAGCCGATGTACTCGTGTATCGTGGTGGTGGATAACCCGTCGCGGTCGGTGGGGTATTATGGAAACGTGGTTTCGGGTAGCGTGTTCAAGGAGATTGCCGATAAGATTTACACGATGGCATCGTTGATGGGGGATAATGACGAGGACGAGGAGGAGAAGGACGAAACGTTGCCGATCAGTCAGAACGGGTTGAAGAGTGATTTTCTGGAGATATATGACGAGCTGGGGATTAACGTGACGGAAGATGAGGCGGAGCGTGCCGATTGGGTGATGACTTCGCGGGATAAGGAGGGGACAGAGTTCGTGTTGAAAGCCCGGAGCGTGGATATGACACTGGTGCCGAACGTGAAGGGAATGGGGCTGAGGGATGCACTGTACTTGTTGGAGAATAGTGGGCTGAAAGTCGGGGTGAGCGGGGTCGGTACGGTGAGCCAGCAATCGTTGACTCCGGGAGGGAAGGTGAGAAGGGGGAGTTATGTACATATTGAGTTGAGATAATTTAGAATTTAGAGTTTAGAATGAAAAAGATTCCGTGATTGCCGATTGAATGATTAAGTGATTAAAAAGAGTGTTGATTGGAGAGAATGACTAATCGGAAATCATTAAATCACTGAATAGATAGGAGCTAAAATTAATAAGTTGAGATGAATTTAAGAGAGCTGTTAGACGGGGTTGCCTGCGAGGTCGTGCAAGGGAGACCGGATGTAGAGGTTAAGATGATACACTTCGATTCGAGAAAGGTCGGAGAGGGAGATTTGTTTGTTGCCCAAAGGGGAGTGAGTGCGGATGGACACGGGTATATCGGGAAGGCCGTGGCGGCAGGAGCCGTGGCGGTTGTCTGTGAGGAGGTGCCGGGAGAGTTGAAAGAGGGGGTAGTTTACGTGAAGACAGGTAACTCTTCGGAGGCACTGGGGGTGATGGCCTCTAATTTTTACGGGAACCCGTCCCACCGGATGAAGGTGGTCGGGGTGACTGGGACGAACGGGAAGACGACGACGGCGACGCTGTTGTACGAGCTGTTGCGCTTGCTGGGAAGGAAAGCGGGGCTTTTGTCAACGGTGTGTAATTATATTGGGGACGAGAGGGTTCACGCTACTCACACGACACCGGACGCAATGGAGATTAATGAGCTGATGAGCCGGATGGTGGAGGTCGGGTGTGAGTATTGTTTCATGGAGGTGAGTTCGCACGCTATTGACCAAAGACGGATTAGCGGGTTGGATTTTGATGGGGCGATTTTCTCGAATATCACGCACGATCATCTCGATTATCACAAGACTTTTAAAGCGTATATCGAGGCGAAGAAGGCGTTTTTTGACCGCTTGCCGAAGAAGGCTTTCGCGTTGACGAACGGAGATGACAAGAACGGGATGGTGATGTTGCAGAACACGGTAGCTCATAAATATACTTATTCCTGTAAGCGGATGGCGGATTTTAACTGCAAGACGTTGGAACGGCATCTGGACGGGACGTTATTGCTACTGGACGGCAGCGAGGTGTGGACGAGGTTCGTGGGGGATTTTAATGCTTATAATTTGCTGGCGGTTTACGCGAGCGCACGGTTGTTGGATTTCGGGAAAGAGGAGTTGTTGCCCGTGATGAGTATGCTGGTGCCGGTGTCGGGACGTTTCGAGACCATTTTATCGAATGAAGGGGTGATGGCTATCGTGGATTACGCACACACGCCGGATGCGTTGGAGAACGTGTTATCGACGATCGAGGGGCTGAAGAAGGAGGGGACGGTGATCACGGTGGTGGGTGCCGGGGGTGACCGGGACCGGACGAAACGGCCGGAGATGGCGGAGGTTGCCTGTCGGTTGAGTGACCGGGTGATTCTGACGTCCGATAACCCGCGAAGCGAGGAACCTGCTGCGATAATCGAGGATATGCGAGCCGGGGTGCCGGACGAGGCGGCGAGCCGGGTGCTGGCGATTACCGATCGGAAGGAGGCGATTCGTGCGGCGTTGATGTTGGCGAAGAAGGGGGATATTGTGCTGGTGGCCGGGAAGGGACACGAGGATTACCAAGAGATAAAGGGTGTGAAACATCATTTTGATGATAAAGAGGTTATTAAGGAAATATTTAAGTTGTAGGTCATGTTTTATCATATCTTTGATTATTTAGAACAGTTTGATTTCCCGGGAGCCGGGATGTTTCAATATATCACGTTTCGGTCAGCTTGTGCGGTGATTTTATCATTGTTGATTGCCACGGTGGTGGGAAAGCGTATTATCCGTATTTTGCAGAAGCAACAGGTCGGGGAGGAAATCCGGGACTTGGGGTTGGAAGGGCAGATGCAGAAGAAGGGAACACCGACGATGGGCGGGGTGATTATCTTGCTGGCGATTTTGGTTCCGGTGGTTTTGTTTGCCCGGTTGGATAACGTGTATATCCAGTTGATGATTGTTTCGACGATTTGGTTGGGGTTGATCGGTTTTCTGGATGATTATATCAAGGTGTTCCGGAAGCACAAGGAGGGGTTGAAGGGACGTTTCAAGGTGATCGGACAAGTGGGTCTGGGGCTGATCGTGGGGGTAACTCTTTACGTGAGCGATGACGTGCTGATCCGGGAGAAGGTTTCCATTTCGGAAGTCGGGGTGGTAACTAGCACGGTGGACGAGGGGTTTGTGTCCGAGACGAACCAGACCGTTTTGACGAAAGATATTAAATCGACCAAGACGACGATTCCTTTTTTCAAGAATAACGAGTTTGATTACGCTTGGTTCGGGGCGCTTTTCGGGGACTATGCCGAGGAGATCGGTTGGATCGTGTTTATTATTATCACGATCGTGATTGTTACGGCGGTGTCGAACGGGGCGAACCTGACGGACGGCCTGGACGGCCTGGCGGCGGGAAGCTCGGCGATTATCGGGGTGGCACTCGGAATACTTGCGTATATGTCGTCGCACTTCGAGTTCGCCTCTTTCCTGAATATCATGTTCATCCCCGGAGCGGAAGAACTGGTGGTGTTTGCGGCTGCCTTTATCGGGGCAACGGTCGGATTCTTGTGGTACAATGCTTATCCGGCACAGGTGTTTATGGGTGATACGGGTAGCTTGACGTTAGGCGGTATCATCGCTGTATTCGCAATCATTATTCGGAAGGAATTACTGATCCCGATCTTGTGCGGCATCTTCCTGGTGGAGAATCTCTCCGTCCTTATGCAGACGTTCTATTTCAAATATACGAAGAAGAAATACGGTGAGGGACGGCGCATCTTCAAGATGGCTCCTCTTCATCACCATTTCCAGAAGCCCGGTAATGTGGGAATACAGGCTTTGATACAGAAACCTTTTAACGTGGTGCCCGAATCGAAGATCGTGGTCCGGTTTTGGTTGATCGGTATCATCCTGGCGGTTATTACGATTGTGACGTTAAAGATGAGGTAAAGTGATTTATGATTTATAATTTGTGATTTATTATCGACGCATAAATCATAAATCATAAATCATAAATGAATAAAGAAATCATAAATCAAATGAAGAAAAGGATTGTTATCTTAGGGGCCGGTGAAAGTGGCGCAGGTGCCGCCGTGCTGGCAAAGGCGAAAGGATTCGATGTGTTCGTTTCCGATTTCTCGTCCATCAAACCCAAGTATAAGGATATGCTGGATGCCCACGGTATCTGTTGGGAAGAGGGCCGGCATACCGAAGCCGACATCCTGAATGCCGACGAGATTATCAAGAGTCCGGGGATTCCCGACAAGGCTCCTATCATAAAGAAACTGAAGGAGAAAGGTACGCCTATCATCTCCGAAATAGAATTTGCCGGACGGTACACGGATGCCAAGATGATCTGTATCACCGGAAGCAATGGCAAGACGACGACGACCATGCTGACTTACCACATCCTCCGGCAGGCGGGAGTGGATGCGGGGCTTGCCGGGAACGTCGGGAACAGCCTTGCCCTCCAGGTGGCTGAAGATCCTCACGCCGTCTACGTTATCGAACTGAGTAGTTTCCAGCTCGATAACATGTACGACTTTAAGGCGGACATCGCCATCTTGCTGAATATAACGCCTGACCATCTGGATCGTTATAACTACGAGATGCAGAACTATGTGGATGCCAAATTCCGCATTATCCGGAACCAGACGGCTGAAGATGCTTTCATATTCTGGAACGACGATCCCATTATTGCCCGCGAAATCGCCAAACGCCATCCGCAGGCAACTCTCTACCCGTTCGCCGAAACTCACGAAGCCGGCGTAAAGGGCTATACGGAAGACAAAAAGATAATAATTGAAACCTCAAACGGAACGTTTACAATGGAAGAAGATTTATTGGCATTATCGGGAACGCATAATCTGTATAATTCGCTGGCTTCTGGTATCGCATCCAAATTGGTGGATATCCACGATGAGAATTTACGGGCTTCGCTGAGCGACTTTACCGGGGTGGAACATCGCCTGGAGAAAGTGGCACGTGTGCGCGGAGTCGATTATATCAACGACTCGAAAGCTACGAATGTAAACTCCTGTTGGTATGCCTTGCAGAGCATGACCACTCCGCTGGTCCTGATACTTGGTGGAACGGATAAGGGAAATGATTATTCCGAAATCGAAGAGCTGGTGAAGAAAAAGGTGCACGCCCTCGTATTCCTTGGTGTGGACAATGCCAAGCTGCATGGTTTCTTCGACGGGAAGGTTCCTGTTATCGAGGATGCCCGTTCGATGGAAGAAGCCGTATCGAAAGCGTATAAGTTGGCCGAAAAGGGAGATACCGTCCTGTTGTCACCCTGCTGTGCCAGCTTCGACCTCTTCAAGAGCTATGAGGATCGTGGCGACCAGTTCAAGGCTTGTGTGCGTAACCTGTAAAGAAAGACGAAGAAATGGATTTAGCAAGTAAACTGTTCAAGGGCGACCGGGTGATATGGGTGATCTTCATGTTCCTGTGTTTGGTCTCGGTGATCGAGGTCTTCAGTGCAACCAGTACGATTGCTTATAAGAATGCGAATCATTGGGCTCCTATTGTACGTCATGCGACTTTCCTGTTGGGAGGTTTCGTGCTTGTACTGTTGATGCACAACATACCGTGCAGGTTCTATTCCTTGTTGAGTTTGCTTTTGCCGGTCTCGATGGTTCTGTTGGCCATTACGCCCTTTGTTGGTGTCGTGGTAAATGGGGAACCTCGTTGGCTGGAAATTCTCGGAATCCGTTTCCAGCCCTCGGAAATAGCCAAGATAGCCGCTATCGGTTATACGGCGTTTATCCTGAGCAAGCGGAATTGGTTCACGGATAAACAGATGTTCTGGTACATCTTGGGAGGTGTTGGGGGTGTTTGTTTTCTGATCTTCTTCAATAACGGGTCGACCGCTATCCTGCTGTTCGCCGTGACTTTCATGATGATGTTCATCGGGCAGATATCCATCGGACGTTTGCTGAGATTGGGCGGTGCGGGTATCATCGGCGTCTTGATGTTAGTGGGTTTTATACGGTTTGCCCCGGACAAGGTGATCGACTTGATGCCGGATCGTGTGCACACTTGGAAAGCACGTATCGAGCGTTTTTCCGATCCGGCGGATGCCGTCAAGTTTGAACCGGGAAGAGCTGTCAGCATTGACGGTGACGACTATCAGGTGGTGCATGCCAAGATTGCACTAGCACGTGGCGGTCTGTTCGGGAAGTTCCCCGGACATGGGCAGCAACGCGACTTTCTGCCGCAGGCTTACTCGGACTTTATCTATGCCATTATTATAGAAGAGATGGGAATCGTCGGGGGTGTCTTTGTCCTGCTCCTGTATATCATCTTGCTTGTCAGGGTGGGGATGATTGCTCGTAGATGTGATAAGCTCTTTCCTAAATTCCTGGTGCTGGGCTGCGGATTGTTGGTTGTCGTCCAGGCCTTGACGAATATGGCGGTGGCGGTAGATCTGATACCGGTGACCGGACAACCTTTGCCGTTGGTCAGCCGGGGAGGTACGTCGACTGTAATCAGTTGCGCCTATATCGGCATCATCTTGAGCGTTAGCCGTTTCGGGGCCAATATGGGAAATGAGGAAGAAACACCGGAAGAAGAAGGGAGTGCTGCTGTTGCCGAAGGTGGTACGCTTCCGAAAAGCGAAAGGATCGCGGATGCAACCCTTGATACCGTTTCGGACAAACTGTTCGAAGCGACCGCGAAAGCTCCCGTGGGTGAAGAGAATCCATTGGAGGCCGTGCGGACAATAGAAGAAACAACAACAGAAACTAAAATATGAAACAGTACCGAATCATCATAAGCGGCGGTGGAACCGGAGGGCATATCTTCCCGGCTATCTCCATTGCAAATACCTTCAGGAAACGTTTTCCGGAGGCGGAAATACTGTTTGTGGGAGCTGATGACCGGATGGAAATGGAGAAAGTGCCTGCCGCCGGTTATCGCATCGTGGGGTTGCCGGTTAGCGGCTTCGACCGTGCCCACTTGGCCAATAACATCCGTGTCGCAGGCCGTTTGCTCAAAAGCCTCAAGCTTGCCAAAAAGACGATACGGGAGTTCAAACCCGATATTGCCGTGGGGGTAGGCGGTTATGCCAGCGGGCCGACACTCTGGATGGCTGCTTCCTTAGGAATCCCTACCTTGATACAGGAGCAGAATTCCTATGCAGGTGTCACGAATAAGCTCCTGGCAAAGAAAGCCGGTAAAATATGCGTCGCCTACGAAGGCATGGAGAAGTTCTTCCCGGCCGACCGTATCGTCGTGACCGGCAATCCGGTCCGTCAGGATCTGGAAGAGGCGTCGGACAAGCGGGAGGAAGCCTTGAAGTTCTTCGGCCTCTCCCCGGATAAGAAGACGATTCTGGTGGTCGGTGGCAGTCTGGGTGCACGGACGATCAACCGCAGCATACAGGGAGATCTGGATAAACTTTTCGCTTCGGATGTCGACGTACAGGTAATCTGGCAAACCGGACGCTATTACCATGAAGAAGCCTTGAAACATCTGAAGGCTTACAGGGGAATGCCGATCTGGTGCTCGGACTTCATCACCCGTATGGACTATGCCTATGCGGCGGCCGATCTGATTATCTCCCGTGCAGGCGCCAGTTCTATTTCCGAACTTTGCCTGCTGAAGAAACCAGTGATCCTGGTCCCTTCTCCCAATGTGGCGGAAGACCATCAGACGAAGAATGCTTTGGCATTGGTGGGTAAAGATGCTGCTGTCATGGTGGCCGACAAAGATGCCGAACAGCAATTGGTGTCGAAGGCTCTCGAAATCATCCACGACGACGAACGTCTCCGTGTCTTGGGCCGCAACATCGCGACATTGGCCCAGCATCAGAGCGCGGAACGCATAGTGGACGAGATCGTCAAGATTATCGAAAAGAAAAACCTATGACTTTTTGCCGGAAAAGCTATGGCCTCTGGTGAAAAAAGTTATAGTCTTTTACAAGAAAAGCTATAGCCTTTTCTGAAGAAGATTCCGTTCTTTTATGGCAAATACGGTGGGAAGATCGTATCTTTGTAACAAAGAATAGTAACGAGTAAGAAAATATGGATATAAACAAAATAACGGCTGTCTATTTTATCGGGGCCGGCGGGATCGGAATGAGTGCCTTGATCCGCTATTTCCTTTCGAAAGGAAAGAAGGTGGGCGGTTACGACAAGACTCCTTCCGGTCTGACGGAGCAGTTGAATTATGAAGGAGCCGCCATTCACTATGAAGACAATGTCGACCTGATCCCCGACGACTTTACCGATCCGGCAAAGACACTGGTCGTCTATACTCCTGCCGTTCCCGAAGACCATTCGGAGCTTTGCTATTTCCGGGGGAATGGTTTCGAGGTGATGAAGCGTGCACGTGTGTTAGGCGAGATCACTGGTTGCAACCGGGGATTGTGTGTGGCCGGTACGCACGGCAAGACAACGACCTCTTCGATGGTCGCCCACCTGCTGAAACAGTCTCATGTGGATTGCAATGCTTTCTTAGGCGGTATCCTGAAGAACTATGACAGCAACCTGATGCTTTCCGACAAGAGTGACCTGACCGTGATAGAAGCGGACGAGTTCGACCGTTCGTTCCATTGGTTGAAACCTTATATGGCCGTTATTACTGCGGCCGATCCCGATCACCTGGATATCTACGGGACTCCGGAAGCCTATCGTGAAAGTTTCGAACATTTTACCTCGTTGATCCGCCAGGACGGTTGCCTGCTTATGAAACAAGGCATCAACGTCACTCCCCGCCTGCAGGAAGGCGTGAAGTTTTATACTTATACCGGCGCTCTCGACGCAAAAGAACTTTCAACTTTCAACTCTCAACTCTCAACAGGAAGTCCCGACTTTTATGCGGAGAACGTCCGCATCGGAGGTGGCGAAATCTTCTTCGACTTTGTCGGTCCTGATGTCCGCATCCCCGACATACAGCTGGGCGTGCCCGTGAAAGTAAACATCGAGAACGGAGTTGCCGCTATCGCCCTTGCCTGGCTGAACGGTGTGACACCGGAGGAGATCAAGCATGGTATGGCGACCTTTGCCGGTCCGCGCCGTCGTTTCGACTTCCATCTCAAGAAAGAAAATATCGTCCTGATCGACGACTATGCCCATCATCCTGCCGAGCTGAAGGCAAGTATTCTTTCCGTGAAGGAGCTGTATGCCGGACGCAAGGTGACCGGTATTTTCCAACCGCACCTCTACACCCGTACGCGTGACTTTGCCGCCGACTTTGCCGCCAGCCTCTCGCTCCTGGATGAACTGATACTGCTGGATATCTACCCGGCACGTGAGGAGCCGATACCGGGTGTCACTTCACAGATTATCTTCGATGCCGTGACCATTGCCGACAAGCGGTTGATCCGCAAGGAGGAACTGTTGGACGTGGTGGCTGCCGAAGCCGGTAATCTCGAAGTCGTCCTGATGGTCGGAGCCGGCAATATTGAACTGTTGGTAGATCCGGTAAAACAAATATTGGATAAAAAAGAATAAATCGTGATCCGTATCGTATCCATAATCGTTGCAACACTGTTGTTCTGCTACATCGTGTTTGTCTCCTTCTTCTTTCGGGAAAGCAGGCAGAAGGAGTTGTGCCGTGACCTGCAAGTAGTGGTCGTGGACAGCCTTGACAAGCATTTTGTGAGCGAGAGCGATTTGGTGCATATCCTCAAGAAGGCTGACTTGAACCCGATCAAGAGGCCGATGGACGAGATCAACACCGACCGGATTGAAAACGAATTGCTGAAAAACGAAATGATTGCCCGTGTGGAAGCTTACAAGACTCCTTCCGGCATGATTAAATTGGAAGTGGAGCAAAAAATTCCTATCTTGCGTGTGATAAGTCCGAGAGGCAACTATTATGTGGATAATTTGGGAAGCACGATGCCTGTTAGCCGCCGCTATGTGGCGCACGTTCCGGTTGTGAGCGGATATGTGGAAAAAGAGCTGGCGGTAACCGACTTATACAAATTTGCATTATTTTTGCAGGAGAATGATTTCTGGAATAATCAGATAGAACAGATTTACGTTCATCCTGATAACGAGGTGGAGCTGATTCCGCGGGTCGGTAACCATCGTATCGTACTGGGCTCCTTTGCTGATTTCGAGGAGAAGCTGGACAATCTCCGGCTCTTCTACGAGAAAGCGATCCCGAAGGTGGGGTGGGAGAAGTACAGCATTATCAGTTTAAAATATAAGGATCAGATTGTTTGTACTAAAAGATAGAGAATATGGCATACACAGACTTTATAGCGGCCATCGACCTTGGCTCTTCTCACATGGTCGGCATGGTAGGCGCGAAAGGCCCTGCCGGGACACTTTCCATCATTGCCTACGAAGTGGAGAACTCCGATACCTGTATACGAAGAGGATGTGTATATAATATAAAAGATGCAGCCGGCAAGATCGTGCGGTTGATCCGCAAGCTGGAAAACAAATTGGGTGGTTCCCGTATCGGTAAGATATATGTCGGGGTGGGAGGTCAGTCGCTTCGTTCGATTAACCATGCCGTGTCGAAAGTGCTCGGTAGCGGTACGGTGACTGAAGAGGTGCTGAAGGAACTGGATCAGGAATGCCGGCAGTATCGTCCCGATATGCTGGACGTGCTGGATATAGCCGCTCCCGTTTATTATCTCGACAACCAGCCGGAAACCCATCCGATAGGTTTGGGGTGTTCGCGTATTGAAGCCCACTATAAGTTGCTCGTTGGCCGTCCGTCTCTTCGTCATGCCGTAACCACGAACATGGCGGAGCAGATCAAGCTCGATGTGGCAGGTGTTGTTGTTGCGCCGCTGGCGTTGGCAGACCTGATCCTGACGGAACAGGAGAAATTGAAAGGGTGTGCGTTGATCGACTTCGGTGCAGGCGTCACCTCTGTCACGATGTACAAGGATGGCAGTCTGGCCGGTCTCTACGTTATTCCGTTGGGCAGCCATCTGATCACTCGCGACTTGATGTCCTTGGGTATGCCGGAGAAGGAAGCGGAACGTGTCAAGCGCACCTACGGCAACGCTATCTGGGAAAAAGATAACGAACAGCAGATGGTCACGGTAGACTTGGCCGACGGACAGCATTCGAGCGAGATCAAACTTTCGGATATCAATATGGTGGTGGAAGTCCGCAGCCGTGAGATCATCGAAAACATATACGCCCGCATGGAAGATGCGGGAGTGGCGAAAGATCCCGGTTACAGTATCGTGATTGCCGGCAACGGAGCCGCTCTGAAGAACATGCGTGAAGCCCTCAGCGAACGTTTCAAGATGGATGTTCGTTATGCTTCCGTCCGGAAAGATCTGATTGCCGACGGCGAGATGATTGCCAATAATCCCGAATATACGACCGCAGCCGCCCTGTTGCTGAAAGGAACGGAGAACTGCGCCCTTTATATCGCTCCCGAACCGGAGAGACCGAAAGTGGTAGAACCGAAGATCGAGCCGAAAGAAGAACCCGTGATCGCTGAAATAGAAGAAAAGCAGGAAGAACCGCCTGTTGAAAAGCAGTCAGCGGCTACGACTAAGAACCGCAATTCCGGAACAAAGAAGGAGGAAGAGAAAAAGAACCGTAAGGGCTGGGGTATCGGCGACCTTTTCAAAAATGCGGTGGATAAGGTGGGAGAAGGCATTGACAAGGCCTTGAAAGATGAGCAATAATCGGTAACAATAAAAGACAGACGACAATGGACGATAATACATACGATTTTGATTTGGCAAAAGCGCCTCAGACAATCATCAAAGTGATCGGTGTCGGTGGCGGTGGTGGTAATGCGGTCAGCAATATGTATCGCGAAGGTATCCGGGATGTATCTTTCGTGTTATGCAATACCGATAATCAGGCGTTGCAGAAGTCGGAGGTTCCTAATAAATTGCTGATCGGACAGAATACGACGCATGGACTTGGTTCGGGGAATGTTCCGGAAGTGGGAGAAAAAGCCGCCTTGGAAAGTGAAGAAGACATCTACCGGATGTTGGATGACGGTACTCGTATGGCCTTTGTTACGGCCGGAATGGGGGGTGGTACGGGAACAGGAGCCGGGCCGGTAGTCGCTAAGATCTCTAAAGATATGGGGATTCTGACTGTCGGTATCGTTACGATACCTTTTGTCTTTGAAGGACGGCCGAAAATCGTGAAAGCGCTCCGTGGTGTCAGAAATATGGCGCAGAATGTCGATTCGCTTTTAGTGATTAACAATGAGCGATTGAGAAATTTTGCCGACATGCCGGTTCCACAGGCGAATCGTAAAGCGGATGAAACATTGACAATCGCGGCCAAGAGCATAGCCGAAATCGTGACGACCGATTTGGAACAGAATGTTGACTTTGCCGATGTCGACACGACGATGCGTAACAGTGGCGTAGCTTTGATCAGTATCGGTTTCGGAGAAGGAGAAGGACGTTTGCGACAAGCGATTACGGAAGCTTTGGAGAGTACGTTGGTCAACGATGTGAACAATATTTTCAATGCTAAACGGGTAGCGTTTGTCATTTATTATAGCCATGAAGACGAACTTCGTATCAGTGAAATGGACGATATACATGATTTCATGTCGCAATTCAAGACTGAATACGAGGTGAAGTGGGGACATGGTTATGATGACAGTTTAGGGCATAAGATCAAGATTACGATCTTGGTGACCGGTTTCGGGTTGGAAGATATCCTGACCAAGACGGAACAGCAGGAGCTTGTCACAGAAGAACAACTGCGCGAAATGGCAGAGAAGGAAGAAGCGGAAAGAAAAAGACGAGCGGAAGAAGATGCCTTGATGGGACGTTATTACGGTGAATATATCGACTCGCGTCCGAATGCCGAAATCGTTGTATTTGCCGTCGACGAATTGGACGATGACGCTCTGATCTCTTTCATGGAAGACAAACCTGCCTACAAGCGGACTGCCAAAGACGTGCAGCAGATACGCCGGAAGGGTGAGGAACCGGTACGTACCCAAGGCATGTCGTTCACCTCGCCTGCCACTAACCAAAACAAGAAGCCTAAATCTGGCGGCACAGTTATTAGTTTTAGGTAATGAATAATGACTAATTGATAATTAATAATGAAAAATTAATGATGAGTAGTTGGATACGCGAAGGTTTAATTATTCATTCTTAATTCTTAATTAAAATATATGGAACATTTATTAAGTTTATTCGTCCGCTCCATTTTTGTGGACAACATGATATTTGCATTCTTCCTGGGTATGTGTTCCTACCTTGCAAAAACGACAAAATAGCAATAACGGTAGCCGACATCAGATAGGGGAATAAAAAACGCCTGAAACTGATCCCGGTACTCAAAATAGCGATAATCTCACTGTCATAGGCCATCTTCGAAGTAAAAAAGATTACTGAGATGAAAGTAAACAGCGAAGAGAACACGTTCGCAAAATAGGGAATAAAATTCTTATAATAATCGAACACAATCGCTTTTACCGGAGCTTCATTTTCTAAAAATTTTTCCAATTTTTCGGAAAGATCGAAAACGACGACGATACACAGAATCAGGACCAATGAAAAGAAAAAGGTCCCCAGGAATTTGCGTATAATATATAAATCAAGTTTTTTCATCTAAAGTCTTCTGGTTATTTTCGGAAGCAGCTTTGTCTTCCATGCTACGAAATCTCCTTCCTGAATATGTTTCCGGGCTTCTCTCACCAACCACAAATAAAAAGAGAGATTATGGATGGAACAAATTTGCAACCCTAATATCTCGTCGGATTTAATCAAATGCCGCAAATAAGCCTTCGAATAATCGGTATCGACATAACTCAATGCAGCAGGATCTATAGAAGAAAAATCCCGCTCCCATTTTTGATTTTTAATATTGATCGTCCCTTCGGTTGTAAAAATCATACCATTACGTCCATTACGGGTAGGCATCACGCAATCGAACATATCTACTCCCCTTTGTATACCTTCGAGTATATTTTCAGGCGTCCCGACCCCCATCAAATAACGTGGTTTATCCTGAGGCAATATACGATTGACGATCTCGATCATGGCATACATTTCTTCAGCAGGTTCTCCGACAGCCAGACCACCGATCGCATAGCCGGCTCTGTTCAGGGATACGGCATGTTCTGCAGCTTTCTCTCTCAAATCCCGGTAAGTACATCCCTGAACGATCGGAAATAAATTTTGCTCGTAACCGTATAGCGGTGCAGTTTCGTCAAAACGCGCGACACACCGTTCCAGCCACCTCTGAGTCAGCCCGAGTGAATGCCTGGCATAATTATAATCACTGGTTCCCGGCGGACATTCGTCAAAAGCCATCACGATATCGGCGCCGATTTGACGCTGGATATCCATGACATTTTCCGGCGTAAAAAGATGTTTAGAACCATCTATGTGTGATCGGAAAGTCACTCCTTCCTCTGTAATCTTCCGTCCGGTACCGGTCAGTGAAAACACCTGAAATCCGCCACTATCGGTCAATATCGGCCGGTCCCAGCCATTAAAACGGTGCAATCCTCCGGCTGCCTGCAGAATTTCGGTTCCCGGTCGTAAATAAAGATGGTAGGTATTCCCCAGAATAATCTCAGCCCGGATATCCTCTTTCAGTTCTCTCATATGCACTGCTTTCACAGATCCCACCGTTCCCACCGGCATAAAGACAGGGGTATGAATCTCCCCGTGTGCTGTGGCCAAAACACCACACCGGGCTTCACTGTTCTTATCTTTCGCTAAAAGAGTATATTGCATATTATTATTCCGAGCTATGTATTTTAGTACGCAAAGGTAATAATTTCAGGTTAAAGGTAAAAGGTTAAAAGGTAAAAAGTATTCAGACACTTTTAGTTCAGGATAATTCTGCAAACATTTGCAAAACAAAGATTTTTTTCAAACCTTTGGGACTGCAAACTAAAAAAATAAAAATTACAGAACGATATGAGAAATTTTTTCGGAATCTTTTTACTTATGTTTATCTTTTGCAGCCAGTTATCTGCACAAAAACAATTAACCCTGGAGGATTTTTTTGTCGACGGGACTTTCCGTACCAAAGGAGTTTACGGATTACGTTCCATGAATGACGGCGAACATTATACAGTTTTAGAGAACAATGGCATACGTATAGTCAAATACAGCTATAAAACGGGTCTGCCTGTCGCTACTTTACTGGATTTGAAAACACTGGAGGATTCTCCTGTCAGCCGGATCGACGATTATACCTTCAATGCAGATGAAAGCCGGATACTGATTTGTACCAATAAGAAACCGATTTACCGCCGTTCGTTCACTGCCGATTATTATCTTTTCGATTTCAAAAATAAAGAAATCAAACCTTTGTCGGAAGGTGGCAGCCAACGGTTGGCGACTTTTTCTCCCATCGGTTTGCAAGTTGCTTTCGTGAGAGATAACAACCTGTTTATCCATGATATCCGTTTCGGTTCAGAACGTCAGATCACCAGAGACGGACAATACAATCACATCATCAACGGCGCACCGGACTGGGTTTACGAAGAGGAATTCGCATTCAACCGCGCTTTTGAATGGGCCCCCGACGGATCGGCCATCGCTTACATCTGCGCCAATTACGGCATGGAAGTCATCGACAGCGGCGTTGC
>ERZ835051.2459-NODE-2459-length-16363-cov-12.007972_pt1 | contig 16363 bp, 13 predicted proteins | sample MGYA00519575_ERZ835051 | MGnify/ENA primary metagenome ERZ835051 (study PRJEB31850, sample SAMEA3708769) | human gut metagenome | biome: human gut; feature: human-associated habitat; material: faeces | place: China | collected 2014 ... | reverse complement strand
CTATCTTGGTAGACTTGTTGCGCTGCACTTTGATGTACATGACGCCCTTCTGCGGACGAGCTACCTCCAGGCCTTCGAGGGTGAAGTAGCGGGCCTCCTCGTCGTCGCCGTCCACTCCCTCTACGCCGGTGTAGACGCTGACGGAGATATGGAAGGAGCTCTTGACGAGGTTCATGTACACTGTCACGTCGGCCTCTCCGACTTTCAGCAGCGAGGCAAGGAGCACGGTCTTGCCCTGGTCATCCTTGCCGGTGGCGAAGGAGACGGCCTCGGGGTTGGAGTTGCGGACGACGTAGTTGAGGATAAGTGCATTGGAGGGGTAGACTACCGGGGTGAGAGTACGCACCTTGCGCTCTTCGCCGCTGAACTTGCCGGTGAAGACTACGCTGTCGGGCGACACATCGGTGTCGTGCCAGTAGGCGAATGAGCGGAAGTTGCTCCAGCCGTTGGCCTGGCGGTAGTTGGCGTACATGCTGCCGGGGATGGCCAGCATACAGTCGGGCCAGATGGAGGTGGAGAAGGCCTCGCCGTAGCTGCTCTCGTCGGTGGCGGTGAAGGCCGGGGGCACGAGGTTGTTGTTCACGCCGTAGTTGACGCAACGGATGAAGCGGATGTTGGGCGAGTCGTAGAAGGCGCGCACGCCTATGGTCTCCAGATGGTCGGGCAGGCCGACGCTGACAAGGTTCTGGCAGTTGGCGGCCATTTCGGTCGGGATGCTCTTGATGCCGGCCGGCAGACGAAGGATGTCGATGGAGGTGCCGTAGAAAGCGCGGGGTGCTATTTCGGTGACGGCGTAGGTCTTGCCCTGATAGCTTACGGTGGCGGGTATTGTGATTTCGCCGGTGTAGGCGGCCGGGAGCACGGTGGCGGTCAGCTCGTCGGCCAGGAGGCTGTAGCTGATGCCGTCGATGTCGGCCTTGACACCTTCGGCGCTTCCGATGGCGCGGATGGTGGCGAAGTTCTTCCATACGTCGGCCTCCTTATATGCTTTCAGGCTCTGAGCCGGGACATACAGGCGGCAGGTCGGATAGATGGCCGGGGCGAAGGGATTGAGCGACTGGCCGGGGATGCTGGCCTGGAAGAACTCGGGCGGGGTGAGGGCGTTAACAGTGACGGTGTCGAGCTGCGAACAGCCGTCGAAGACCATCAGGTTCAGCTTCTTCACGCCCGAACCGATGTTGACGCTCTTCAGCGAGGCGCAGTTCTGGAATGCCTGGTTGTCGATGAGATAAACGCCGTCGGGGATGACGATGCTCTGAAGGCCGGAGCCGAGGAAGAGGCCGCCGGACACTACCTTGAGGCTTGCTGGCAGGGTGGCCTTGACAAGGGCGGTACAGCCGTTGAAGACGTTCAGGCCCAGCGAGTCGATGCTGCCCGGCAGTGTCACCGAGGTCAGGCCGGTGCAGTTGCGGAAGGCGCCGACACAGATGCGCTTCACACCCTCGTCGATGGTCAGGGACTCATCCGGCACAAGCGTCGCCATATCGACGGTGTGCACCATGCCCGTGCCGCCGCACTTCTGGCACGCGCCCTGCGAGTTGAATGCCAGCTCCTCGGCAGACGGAGCATAAAAATGCACGCCGCACGCCGGGCAGACGAGCTCCTTCCCGGCCGCGACGAGCAGCGAAGGGGCCAGATAATGGCCATTCGGGCAGCGGTGGCTGGCAAGGCGGGAATACATCAGGCGCAGACTGTTCAGAAGCTCCGTTCCCGTGCCGAACGTGCTGCGGATGCCCGGCACGCCGGGGCGCTGGTGCAGAGCCAGTGCGGCAGGTACATACAGCACCTCGTCCACGCTGGCCCGCGATGCCTGCGTCATGCGGCGGCGGGTATAGGTGGACAGGGCCTCGAGATAGCGGCGCGAGCCTTCGGCATACAGCACGCCCAGCGCCAGCGAAGACTTGCCGGACCCGGACACGCCTGCGATCCCGACGATTTTTCCAAGTGGAATATCGACGTCAATATTTTTCAGGTTGTGGACCTTTGCTCCACGGATCAGCATCTTATCGATCATGTTTTTCACTCCGGTTTCTTCTCATATACAGCAGCGGGAATCGCTCGCCCGCTTCATCCATTCCGTCCGCGTTCAGGCGGAAAGGTCCGTGTGCTCATAAAAGCCGACCGTCTGCGCGTTGACCGTCAGCTCCCGGACGCCGTAATGCCGCAAGGAACAGCATCTCTAGCCGCTGGCAGTCAGCCGGGCGATCTTCCCGCAACTGCATTTTTCCGTCTCCCTGTATCTTCGTTTTTTTCATGAAGTGATATTATATCGCGAAAGGACCGAGATTGGAAGGGGGCAGGTAAAAAAGCGGCGATCTTCCCGCCGGGCCGAATTGATCGGTCAATACAATAATACCGAAAGATTTCATCTTCGCCTACAAAAGACGAGCGTTGTAATCTGTTTCGTTCATAGCGAACACCTCCTTCAAAATAGAAATAGCCGCCTGATTTCTTTTGAAAACCAAGCGGCTCTGTATCTGAATTAGCGCTCCAATTCTTTCGGATTGCGGTCAGGAAGTTCTTCGCCCTCATCGGGGGCATCGTCCGCAAGCTCATTGTCACGCTTATCCACATTCAATAGAGCGTTCAGAACATTCAGCCTGTCGGTCTTTTCTTTCAGCTCCTGCTCCTTGGAGAATGGCTTTTTCACTTCCTCCTTGGCAACCTCAAACTGCTTTTCCAAGCCCTCCAGCTCGGCTTTCACGGCTTCGAGGTTATCGCTGATCTTCTCGATTGCGTTATCAATGCGGGTGATGTTGCCGACAGGATCGGTACCCAAAGAGATGGTGCGTGAAGCGGCACCTCGGATTTTGACCTTGTATGTTCGTTCCATCGTATCGAACGACAGCTCCAATCCAAAGCCACGATATGTGCCGAGGGTTATTGGGTCAGGTGAGTTCATCTGCTGGCAGGCATCAATGATTTTCTGTCCGCCTTCCGCCTTTTCCGTGCAAAAAGCACCCTTAACCTCAATGCCAACAAAACGGTCATCTGTGGGTTTCGGGTGCTCCTGTGCGGTAGCAAGGTCGCTTTCCAGTGCCGAAATCAACTCCGTTTTCACAGCGATCTGCTGAGGGAAATGTTTGATGATCTTGTCCTCCAAGGCGTAAATCTCGGAGAGGTAGCTGGACTTCAATAGACGCAGCTTCTGCACCTGAATATCCAAATCCATCTTCTCCTTGATATAGGGATTGCCGGTCGCCAGCATCTTAATTTCAGCGTAGGACAACGCCGTTTCATCGATGTCATCGGCGCTTCGGACAGGTGATTTGCTGGTCATAATCTGCGACGCAAATTTTTGCTTGCCCTCAACGAGCTGATACAAATATGCGTCAAAGGTTTCCTCTGTTACATACCGATACAGCCCGACAACAGGGTTCTCATTGCCCTGACGGATGGTTCTGCCGGCTCGCTGTTCAAGATCACTGGGTCGCCACGGACAATCAAGGTCGTGAGATGCAATGAGCTTATTTTGCACATTGGTTCCGGCACCCATCTTGGCAGTGGAGCCGATCAGCACTCGCACCTCACCACGCCGAACTTTTTTGAAAAGCTCCTGCTTTTTTGCTTCGGTATCGGCTTCGTGGATAAACTTGATCTCTTCTGCGGGGATGCCACGGGCAATCAGCTTCTTTCGGATGTCGTCGTAGACATTGAACGAGCCGTCGTTTTTCGGCGTAGACAGGTCGCAGAAAAATAGCTGGGTCAACCGCTTCTCACTGCCACGCTCCCAAGTTTCAAACATAGCGTCCACGCAGGCGTTGAGCTTGCTGTCCTCAAAATCAGGGAGCAACGGATTGATAAGCCGCTGATCAAGAGCCAGCTTTCTGCCGTCGTTGGTGATCTTGAGCATATTATCTTCCTTGGCATCAACCATACCGTTTCGTACCCTTTCGGCTCTCTCCGCAAGCTCGGCTACCATCTGCTTTTGGATTTCAGAGGGCTTCACTGAGATGTTGTGAAAGACCGCTTTCGGCACTGGCAGGTCAAGCATATCCGCTGTTTTGATGTCTGCGATTTCCTTGAACATCGCCATCAGCTCCGGTAAATTGTAGAAGCGGGCAAAGCGTGTTTTGGCTCGGTATCCCGTCCCTTCGGGGTCGAGTTTGTCAAGACACTTTTTGTGGATTTTCTAAATTAAACGATTTGTCCGTAAAGAAGCCGCCCAAAACCTCGTGCTTGCAGATGTCCTGAAACACCGTATTCAAAGGCTTTTTGGCACTTTCGGACTGCTTTACATTTACAATGAATGTTGTCTTTCCAATTCGCTGTGAATAAGAATGTTTCTGCTCTTTCATATAGTCCGATCCTCTCTTTCATAAGATTTGATTGTGGGGCATTCATATTAGAACACCCAATAACCGCAGTTTCTCAATAGTTCAAGAAGTCATTAAGTCGTGAGTATAATGGAAAAGGCTATCTTTCCATACCACGCTTGTTCCTTCGAGCCTTGATACGCTCCTGTCGTTCTTTTTCCCTTGCTTCTTTTTCGGCTCGTTCCTGTGCTTCCTTAAAAGAAAAAAGTTGCTTCACTTTTTCGGTAAAAAGTTTAGCAACTTCGGGGAAATGCTCCAACGCTTCAAGAAAAGGTCTGCACTTTTCTTTCAGTTCGTTGTATTTGGTTTTCATTCTTTCCAGTGCATTTGCACTGTCAAAATATTTCTGTCGGTAATAATTTGCACTCTGCTCCAATTTATTGATTTCCGCACGACTGGTAATGCCCTCTTTGGCAAGGGAAGTCAGCTCAGAATAATCCTCTTTGGAGATTGCCATTTTACCTGTGATTGTTTTCTGCCCCATACTGTCAATCTCGTTTAAGGTTTTGGAAATATGACGGGCAGGCTCATACTTAACCTGTTCCTTTTGAATACGCTTCTGCAACTTCTCCAATCGCTCTTTATCCTGTTTGATTTGATATTGCAGGGAAGTCAAATGCTCTGCCGTACTTCCGTATTCGCCACGCTGAAAGCCTTTGAACCCTTGTTCCGTCATATAGTGAAACAACTCATCTTGCAGTATGCTGTACGAAGCTCGGAACATCGGTTTCCCGTTCTTTCTTAGCAATGGATTTCCTTTTTCATCGGTCAGCGGAATATCCGATTTCCATTTCTTTGAATGGCTTATCTGATTAACAACCGCCTTGACCGTTCCTCGCAGTTCGGGGTCTTTGCAACGCTTACTCCATAAGATTTCTTTCTCCACCACAGGCAGAACCATAGCGTGAAGATGATAGTGGTAAACCTCTTTTCCAAGTTCTTCGGTTGCCGCTACATTGATTTCATCAGCGTGCATTACTGCCGATATAACATTGTCAGCACCGAATTTTTCTTCGATGAAATGATAGGCTTCTTCATAAAACTGCTTTGCGTATTCATAACCACCGTTACGCTCGAAGTACATCGTGTTCACATCAATCACAATCTCATTAAAGAGTGTTGCGTCTTTCCTTAACCCACGAAGCGACACCTGCCCGTCTGTTTCCATCTGCTTTAACTGTTCCATATAGGTCGGGGCAGTCGGTTTTTTGAAATGCACATTAAAGGGTATTCGTTCCACAATTACATTCATATTTTCATAGGTTTCATTCTTGCGTTCGTTGTGCCTTTCCGCCTTGCTCACATCAGAAGCGGTGTACTGTTTTACCCTTGCACAACTCATATCTGCCTTGTTGGTTTTTGCCATTTTACTCTCCTTTCCAGACAGGGGCGAAGCCATTACACAACATTCTTTGAATGTGTGTAACCCACTATGACACTTTCAGACTTCGTCTGCAAAGATGTCGTGGGCAAGGGAGTTCCCCCTTGACCTCCTTATGATACCTCAATCATAAAAACAGACTGTCCACTCATCAGACAGCCTGCATTATTCTCTCGGTATATCGCCCATCGGCAAAGACCAGTACCACAGAAAGCCTTTCTTTTTGGAGATAACTCCTGCTTTCTTCTTTGCCTTTTTGATGGTCGATTTCTTGAACCCTGCGGCTTCAAGTCTTTCTTCGCAATCCGAAGAAAGCATTTCTCCGTCTTTCAGCATTTCCAAAAGAAATTCTTTTGCCTTGATTTCCTTATCGTTCGGTCTGCCCATTTTAGGGGCAAGGGATTGGAACGCTTCTTCTGCTGTCATTTCCATTTCAGAGATAAAGTCCACTCCTTTTTCTGCAACCTCAAAGAGAATTGCAGAGCCTGTCGGGGCAAGGTTGGATTTCACTTGCACCATATATCTTTCCGCTGGTGCTTCTTTGTTCGGTGTGCGTGTGATTGCAAGAATACTTCTTGCAGCACCCGCAATATCAATAGAACCATTGGTACGATAAAGTGGATTGGTATCTCTCATCTTGTTCATATGAGCGATAATCACGATTGCACAGCCAGTATTCTTCGCAACCGCAATCAGATGATTAAACTCTGCTCGTGTTTCGTTGGCATTGTTCATTGAACAGTTCTCTCCGATATAGGAACTCATCGGGTCAAGAATTAAAAGTTTTGCGTGATACCTTTCGATTGCTTCAGCAATACGGTTATCCCCAAAGGATAAAGACTTTTCATCTTCCTTGATGAAGATAAGATTTTCTCCATTCCCACCGGCTGAATTAAATCGGGGTACTACCGTATCGTCTGCGTCATCTTCCGTTGTCTGATAGATGATAGTCATAGGCTCGGTTTCTTCCGTTTCAGTAAAGGGCAGAGGTTCGCCCTTAGAGAGTAGGGCGGCAATGGAAAGCATTAACTTGCTTTTTCCATCGCCCGGATCGCCCTGCAACAGCGTAACCTTGCCGAACGGAATATACGGATACCACAGCCATTTCACTTCTTTCGGTTCGATTTCACTTGCCTTGATAACTTCAAGAGGTACATTTACATTCATTTCATTTTCCGTCTGCTTCATTGTTCTTCGTTCTCCTTTTCGATAAATACTTCGGGCAAAGCACTACGATACAGCGGAAACTCTGCTTGCAGTCATTACTGCACTTTCTGCAAAGTTCGTTGTAGGTAATGCGATTTCTTTCATTCAGAAACAACGCCCACTCTTGTTTCCGTTTCTTGCTCATTCTCGGCATATCAATCCTCCTTTCCGCCTGAAAACAAAAAAACCACAGGGAAGATACTTACTGCCTTGTTTCTGTCATTTTTCGGGGCGAAAATCGGGCAAAATTGCCTTTCTAAGCCTTTCAAAAAATCACACAAGGTATTCGTACTAACCTGTGGTTATGTATGAAATTGTGGGGTTTTGGGTAACAGAAAACACCGTATTTCTACGATGTTTTCTGTCACATATATTCTATTTAAGATACTGACAAACTGGGATTGTCTAAAATAGTAAAGCCGTACCGCTTACTATTTTTTCTTTTACTGCTGAAACAGTATCTTTGATTGAATGCGTAGTTGTATCTATAACATTTAATTCATAGATTCCTAAATTGGAAAATTGATTCCACATTGTTTCAACTAATTCAATATTTGTTTCTCTGTCTAACTTTGAGCGTTCGATAGCTCGCTTCATAGTTTCTTCTTTACTTGCCCTTAGTGTACTTCATAATGCTCTTGAACAATGTTGAGCCACGGCTCTAAAAACCACGGTCCTACAATGCCATCTACAATTACATCATATCCACCACGAGCATATCGCTTCGCAGCTTCTAAAAACGCTTCAATGACAATCAAATTTTGCTCATTTGATTCTGGCAAATGCGGTGGTATTGCCCCTTTACTCAAATAATGATAAAAGTCATCTGTGTGCATATGCACAGACTTTTCCAAATCTGATTCTTTTGCAACAGCAGATGCCGTTGTAGTTTTTCCTGTCCCCGGCGCACCTGTGATTACAATAATTCTACCTTGATTCATCTATATTTTACCTCCACAACTTCGGATTTATCTCGCTGATTTAGACGTATTGTACCATATTTTTGTGAATTTTTCAACTTAGCCACTTCGATTATACTCACGACTTAATAACTTCTTAAATACTTCCCGAAAAAGAAAAACTGCCATCCGTTAAGACAGCAGTTCCTTTTCGGCTGGTATGCTATTAAGAATACACAATATCGTTCAATACAATCTCATCTGCACAGGCTCGGATATTGTTCATCAATCCTATCCATTTCATCATATCCTTTCCTTTCAGTTCTTCCGTCACACCCTGCTTTCTTGCCATTTCCTTTATCAGATACTCCGCCATATCACACGCCGAAGTATCAATATCGGCAAGGTGTTCATATAACTTTCCGCTTGTAAGCAGATTGATATACAAGATTTTCCTGTGTTCCCTTAAATATCTTTCCCTCATTCTTCCGTATTTTGTGAGAGTGGGCGGTTCTTCGTTTTCTATCGTCAAGCAGGGATAGTAATAATCTCCGATGAGTTCGTACTGGATACCGGTTCTTTCGTCTGTAATAAATCTTTGCATTTTGATTTCTCCTTTTGCTTCTTATGGTAAAATTCCAAAGATTTTTCGTTGTGATTTTGTTTTTGACATTCTTCGGAACAGAATTTCTGCTGACTGTGTGTAGGCCAGTAGGTACTGCCACACACAGCACAGACACGCTGACGATAATAATGATTTCCTTTTTCTGCTTCTCTGTCGGCTTTCTTTTGGTCTTGCCTTGCCTGATAGCAACAATCCTTTGAACAGAATATCTGTCGGTTGCTTGTAGGTACAAACTCCTTTTGACAATGGGGGCATACCTTTGCTTTTACGATTTCTCCACCGTTTTCAGCGAGTTTTTTCGCCTTTCGCTTCTCTCGGTAAACTTTTTCACGCTCACGCTGTTTTGCCAGTCGTTCCATTTCAATCTGTTCTTCCTGTGCCTTGATTTCAGCAAGTTCTTCTTCTGTGTAGGCAATATCGACCTGCCCCACATAGTTGAAATAAATATCAACCTTTTGTGTCCTTGCTTTTCCCACACCCTCTGCTTCATAAACCACAATCTTGTCAATGAGTTCGGCAAACATCAAATCGGAAATTTCTGTCGGCTCTTTGCACTTGCGTATCAAAGAAATGAAATGCTTAATATCAACCGTATTCGCCTTTTCTTCGGTCAGTTCCTTTTGCATTTCCTCAATTTTCGTTTCCAGTTCAGCCTGCTCATCATCATACTGCTTCATTAGTTGCTTGTACTGTCTTTCGGGCAGTAATCCCGAAACAAGATTTTCATACAACCCACGAATAAGTTTTGACAGTTCATCGTATCGCTTCTGAAAACGCTGCAACTCCGATTTATTGTGCTTTGGCTTTTCTGTCTGCTTTTCGTTCCACAATACTTGAAGTTCCTTTGCAAAGGCTTCTTCGTCATTCAGAACAAATCTTGATAATCGTTTTACAGTCGATAATATCAAGGCTTCAACATTATCAGCACTAATCGAATGGGCAGTGCAGGAGTTTACTCTGCTGGCATACCCACCGCAACGGTAAGAATACTGTAACGAACGGTCTTTTTTACTGTAATGCGTTTGCAAGGTCATTCTTCTGCCACAGTCAGCACAGAACAGATAACCGCTTAAACGATTGCTGTGCGTTCCTCTTGCCGCTGTTCTGTTGGCTCGTTTCTTTCGCTTCTGAACGCTGTCCCAAAGTTCCTGCGAGATGATAGGCTCGTGCGTATTATAAAATACATACTGTTCATCTTCATCGGTATTTTTCCTTTTGTGCAGTTTGAAATTGGTGCTGACCGACTTACGCAAAACAGTATGACCAAGATATTCCTGTCTGCTCAAAATCGCTCTTATGGTTGACATTCCCCAAGTATATGGGTCTGAAAACTTCGTTCCATTATACTGTTCGGGGTGATATTCCTTTGCGTGTGCTGCCGGAATTAAAACCTTTTCTTCGGTAAGCAATTCAGCGATTGCTCTCGGACTTTTGCCCTCGTTGGCAAGCAGAAAGATACGCTTTACCACCTCAGAAGCCACAGGGTCAACGACAAGCGTTTGTTTGTCGGTTGCTAATCGGTTATATCCATAGGGAATAGAACCGCTACATCGCTTTCCGTCTTTCATACGGGCATCAAATACAGCCTTGATTTTATTGCTTGTGTCTTTGGCATACCACTCGTTCATTATATTCAAAAACGGGGCAAAGTCATTATCCGAAGCATTGTTGCTGTCAATACTGTTGTTTATTGCAAGAAAACGGACATCTTTCTGTGGGAACAGAACTTCCGTATAAAAGCCGACTTGCAGATAGTTTCGTCCTAATCGGCTCATATCCTTAACAATAATCGTTGCGACATTTCCTGCTTCTACTTCCTTAATCAGTTCTTGAAAACTCGGACGATTGAAATTCACACCCGAAAAACCATCGTCAGTAAAATGGCGAATATTCGTGAACCCATTTCTGCGAGCATAATCTTCCAAGTATTTCTTTTGGTTGGTGATTGAATTTGACTCACCATTGAGGTCATCATCTCTTGATAAACGCTCATAGAGTGCTGTAATCTTTGAAGTCCTTGACATTCTCTTATCCTCCTTTCTTTATGTAATCTGTTTTGGTATTAAAAGTATTACTCCCTCTACCAATAGGAGAAAATAGGGATACAAAGCGGAACTGTTTTTCAAAGAATCAAAAAAATATTTTTTGAAATTCTGCAACCGACTTTGATAACCTATTTTCAATTTAGGAACGCATTATTTATCGTCCTACTAAAGTATAGCCCTCCGGTGCCAGCTCCAATGCTGTGACGGTCTCTCCAAATCGGGAAGCCCAGCAGTCGAAGTGGGTCATGTTCAGTTCTTGCAGGCGTTCATATTGAAGATAACGCTGCATGGTGTAAAGCTCATAAGGTAGGAAACGCCACGCCATACTTCCTTTCGTCAGCGGTCTTGGCGTAACCCCCTCCAGAACCGTGCTTACACCTCTCGATGTACACGGCTCGCCATCTTTCATAATTCAAGTGATTTTAGCTTTGCTTCTTCATAGCATTTCGGGCAGAGAGCCAATGACTTCCGCCTTTTCTGTAACATCAGTTCATCAAATTCGTTATCAGCGTTTAAATCTTTTAAGCGTTTTACATGATGCATATACACTTTCACGGGGCTTGCTCCGCACATCTCGCATTGTCCGCTTTTTAAACGTCCTGCCAGACTATTCGGTTTTATCCGCCCTCTGTACTTCGGCATAATGTCTACAAATTCGGGAGCGATATTCTTGTTACGCCTGAATCCCTCATTGTAAAATTCACATCGCTTTGTTCCACTCTTGGTTTTATAATCTGCGCCGAGGTCGCCCTTTTCACTGCGGTACTTCTTATACGTCTTCATAACAGAAGAATTATATTTTGCCGCCAGCGTTTTTAGGCAACTGCAACGCATGATAGAATGGAATTTTCCCAGATTGCATACATTGATTGCCAATCTGTAATAGTTGTACAAACCCCTGATTTCTGAATTATACTTGCTGATGATTGCCACATCATCCAATGGCATAAGCGCCCCTCTGTGGAGCGGTTTCCAATTCTCTTTGCCGTTCTCGTCCTTTTTGATTTTAAATGCTCCGTATTCATGCAGTTTTGCAATCCATTTTTCTTTCGGCATATATAACTGCACTTTTCCATACCACACCCGTTGTAAGCCTTTTTTCGTCCGCTTCGTATCCTGACTTCTTGATATTCTTATGTCGTATCCAAGATAACGCACCTTTTCAGAGGAATGGGTAACGTGAGTTTTCTCCTCTGACATCGTAAGATTTAACTTGTCTTTCAGAAATATCCTCACCTGTTCCTTGATATTTTCGGCATCCTGCTTTGAGCCTGTTATCGAAATCAGAAAGTCATCAGCGTAACGGTTGTATTGAAGCCTTTTGTAACTCTTATCCATTTCATCTAAATGCGGCGTGGACAGCATCACTTTTCTTGCTTCTTTAAATGTAGTCAGGTTTGCTTCTGTGCGCTCTGTTTCCAGATTTTTCTGCGCTTTCCGATAAGCCCAGCGTGCCTTATCATGGTTTTTGTGGACTTTACGGTTTCTTGTATCGCCTTTGTCAAAACTTTTTTTCATCTTCCCCATAAACTTATCGAGTTCATTTAGGTAGATGTTTGCAAGTATCGGACTGACACCGGAGCCTTGCGGACTGCCGGAGTACGTTTCATGGTATGTCCACTGTTCCATATATCCTGCCCTCAAAAATTTCCACATCAGCGATATGAATGCTTCATCTTTTATGCGTTTTCTCAGAAGCTGTATTGTGATATGGTGGTCGAAGCTGTCAAAGCAAGCCTTAATATCTCCCTCGATTATCCACTTTGCGCCAGTAAACAGCGTTACAATTTCTTTTAATGCTGTGTGGCAGCTTCTTTTCGGTCTAAAACCATGTGAATTATCGGAGAATGTCGGCTCATAAATTGCTTCTAATATCATACGGACGACTTCCTGCAACAGTTTATCGTCCGTTGACGGAATCCCCAATGGGCGCTTTTTATTGCTATTTTTCTTCGCAATATAGACACGCCTTGCTGGGTTCGGCTGGTATGAATGGTCTCTTAATTTTGCAATGAGTTTTTCAATGCGCTCCATGCTCATACCGTCAAGAGTGAGTCCGTCTGCCCCTGCCGTCATGCTCCCCTGAGAGGTCGCAATATTCTGGTATGCGAGCAGATAGAACTCTGGATTGTACAGGTTACGGTATAATCTCTCGTACCTGTATTCTTTGTTTTTTGCTTTTTCACTTAAACTTTTCAATACATTTTCGGGACTTCTCATAATGCCTCACGCACCTTTCCTTGTTATTTGTATTGAAGAAAGACTGTCTCCCTTCGCCATGTGGACGGCTTTCCCGTCCTCGGACTACTACGGAGACTCTGTTGCCATAGTAAATATTCAGAGTCGCTTTTTCTCATAGCACTCATAGCCGATATTTCGGCGTTTTACCGTAGGCAATCCCCGTTTAGAACTGTAATAACATAAGCCTGCTATGATTTCGGATGTGACGTTCGCCGTTTTCCATTATCCTATGGCTGATTTACTCTGGGTATCTTGTGGGTACGCATGGCCGACTCATATCCACCAGAGTACATGCGAGTATAACTTCCTTACGCATGGAGCAACATTTTGCCCAATCTCCGACTGTCATTCAGGCAGTTTAGCTTTCATCCTTATTCATAACTTTTCGTCACTACCACGCAAACACTTTGGAAGTTTCCATGTTTCGTGCCCTCCGACATGCTACACTCCCCGTCGGGTTTCCCCTTTCGGATAAGTCGGATGACGATAGGGTGCGGATTATTCCGCTTTGATACCTTGCCCTATTACTTGCTCAAGGTAAGATTATTACAGCCCCTTACGGGCGCACGGTCATAGAGTTGCTGACCGGTGTGCCGGTGGCAAAGATCACGCCACGGTTTCCGGTGATCTCATCCATATAGCGGCACTTGGCGAACATATCGCTGGACTTTTGGGCATCGCTGGTGGAGAGACCTGCCACATTCCGCATTTTGGTGTATAAAAACAATGGTGATAGGTAATCCTTTGAAGCTATCTCTGGATTTTCCCCCACCTCACGCCGGGCGTGCACCTTTCAGCGCACCCGGCGTACCATCAAATCGATTTACTTTCTTCCTTCAGATTTCAACACTTTGTGTCCTCACGGACATAAAGTGGCTGTAAATTTCACATTTTAAGTTTTTCGCGGTATTTCATGATTTTGCCTGCCGTCTTTGCATTAAGCTCAGGCGGTATTGGACTGTTATGGACCATGCGGTGGCATGGTTCACACAGCCAAACCAGATTCGGTACTTTATTGATTCTATCAAGCGGAAGCTTATTTTTAACGTGGTGACAATTCTTTTGAAGCATGGGTGAGAAGGCATTTCCACAGCATTTACATTTTCCTTTGTCCCTGCTGTAAGCATATTCCCGGTTCATATAATACTCAAAATTCATCCTTCCCTTTGCGTACGCTGATATCGCAATATCGCTTGGGGAGTTAACAGATGGACGGTCACATGGCAGTGGCTTGTGCTTAGCACGATAGCTCACATACCGTCTGCGCCCTTCCACCGTATACGGCGTCATTTTCTGGTCAAATGGCTTGGGTTCATAGTGACTATGCGTGATGAACGCATAAGTTATACCAAACCATTTTCCTTCGACCCATACAGCAAATGTCTTACTGTCGTAGCCCTTGTGTCGGTCAGGAAGATTGCAAAGCACCTTCAGCGGCACCTGCATGGAGTTGTATCGTTTTGGGTACAGCTTTTTCCATACGGCCAGTGCAGCGTTGTTTACTCTGCGGTCTATCGCATGGTAGGCATGAGCACAGATAGATGTCTGCAAGTACTGTGCCATACCCATAATGATAGAGTTGACGTACTGAATTTGCGCAGCCTGCACATTAGCTTTTTGACAAAGTTCAATGCGGTGCACTTCTTCGAGCAGTTTCTTAATCTTCTTTCCTAACCGTTCCATATCCGGCAGCGGCTTTCCAACCAAATGGTTTGTCCATGTTGCCGGGTCAGGAGTTTTCCGTTTTCGTTCGGCCTTTACCACAAAGCCAAGAAAGTGTATACCGTTTGTCCGCAGGTCTGTTACATAGGTCTTTTCCTGCGACAGTTCAAGTTTCATTCTGTTCCGAAAATATTTTGTCAAAACACGTTTCAAGCGGAGTGCTTCCTTCTCCGTTGACGTCAGAATCACCCAATCATCGGCGTAGCGATAATTGTACTTTGGTGTTATGCCAGCCCATTTTAGTCGCCTCGTATCGTTGCCTTTGTGCTTGCACTGTCTGTGCGGTTCCATATACATACGACCAACATACCAATCAAAATCATTCAGATAGACATTGGATAAAAGCGGTGAAAGGATTCCGCCCTGCGGCGTACCAAGCTCTGTTACATGAAATAGGTCATTTTCCATATATCCAGCTTTCAGCATCTGACTGATGATTTTCAGCACACGCTTGTCATGGATACCGATTCTCCAGAGCTTTTGAAGCAGCAGGCGGTGATTGATATTGTCGAAGCATCCCTTGATGTCGCCCTCAATTGCCCACACGGGTTGGTCAGGCGATTTACATCCTGCATTTATGACATTGATGATACCCCGGATTGCATGTTTCTGTGCCCGATAGGGGCGAAAGCCGTAGCTTTGCGGATAAAATCTCGCTTCACAGATCGGCTCGATAATGATACACACGCACTCCTGTATGATCCTGTCCAACACAGTAGGGATGCCCAGCGGTCTTTTCTTTCCGTTACTCTTTTCGATATATTCACGGCGGGCTGGCTTGGGGCGGTAGTTGCGAAAACACGATTGAATCAATAAAATAAGCTCATCTTTTGGCATTTGAAGGTATTTGTCCATTTTTATCTTATCCACGCCAGCAGTTTTGCTGCCTTTGTTGGACTTGATATTGTGGACGGCGGTTACAATGGTCACTTCATTTACCATCGCTTCCACCAGACCGGTGAACGATACTCCTTGACCGGACTTCTCATAGAGAAAGTCCTGAATCTTTTTAAGTTCCGTTTCCGTTGAAAATCTGACGTTCAAATGCACAAGGTTTTCACCTCGCAGTTCGTCACCCATCTTTCAGGGAGTTATAGGATTTTCGTTTTGTGAAATTTACAAATCGATTTGACTCGTATCCTTCGCCATGGAATATTTCAATTCCGTTTGACTGGCATTACCCAGCCCAGACTACTATGATACGGCTGACTTCCTGTTGCTTTCACTGCGCTGTAACGCTCCAACAACAGGCTCTCAAACGTTCCTTAATCTCTATCCCTGTTCTGAAACCCTTAGGCCGCTACCTTACACCGGGAAAATCTAACCATGCTTTGAACCACAGTTTCTGCATGATTCCTGATGGGAATTTCATCCCACAGGGCGTGTGCAGAAAAACCAGCCACACACACTTTTTCCAAGGGTCACCCTTTCGGATGCCGTTCGCTCTTACGATGCTGCATAGCTTTCACTAACGGATAGCCATAGGTTTCGGAAGCCCGCACCATTATTATCCATGCCTCTTTGCAGAGGTTTAGGTTTTCAGGTTACGCCTTCACCACGCTCTGTACAATGCACACTTACAGGTGGCAACGCACAGTGGAGTATTAGCTCTCGTACTGCCTGCGGTTTGACAGACCGCTGTGGGATTTCTCCTTTCCGGCATTGATTCTGTACGGCAGAGGAATTTCGCCTCTGAATTTGAGATTTGAGTTCTCTACGATATTTTCTTGATATATCAAGTGCTATCGCATGGTGCTTTTCGTCATAGCTGTCTGCTACGACTTATGCACAACGTTTCGCACGGTTCTTGTAGAAATGGCTTTCGTCCACAAAAAGCCTGTCAACGCCCAGTTGTTCAAAGGTGATCACATCATCCTTGCGCTCATCGGAGCGCAGTTTTTCCAGCTTGGCTTCCAGCGTTTTCCGGG
>ERZ835051.2458-NODE-2458-length-16366-cov-3.955797_pt1 | contig 16366 bp, 11 predicted proteins | sample MGYA00519575_ERZ835051 | MGnify/ENA primary metagenome ERZ835051 (study PRJEB31850, sample SAMEA3708769) | human gut metagenome | biome: human gut; feature: human-associated habitat; material: faeces | place: China | collected 2014 ... | reverse complement strand
TCAGCCGGTTGCAGCGCGCCAAGTCGTTGTCTATGATTTTCACCTGCATATAGTCGGGAACATATTGTGCGGTACGTACGGCGATGCGGCTTCCACCCATAATCATGACATTGCGTACGTCGGCATAATCTTCTTTGCCTGCTATCTTGCGGATATATGGTACGAATTTGCGGGTAGTCGTGAAATAAACAATATCATGCAGTTTTATAACATCATCGCCGCGGGGAATCAGTGTTTCGTTACCGCGCTTGATGGCTACCACGTGATAAGGCAATTCCGGTCCGCCCAACTGATGCAGGGGAATGTTCAGGATTTCTGCTTTTTCGCGCATCTTGGCGCCTATCAGAATCAATGCGCCCCCGCAAAATTCCCACCATTGGCGTACCCAACTCATACGGATGGAAGATACAATCTCTTTTGCCGCAAGCATTTCCGGGTAGATAAGCGAATCTACTCCTAACTTCTGGAAAAATTCCTTGTTTTTGGGCAGCAGATATTCGTAATTGTCAATGCGCCCTACGGTTTTTACCGCACCCAGGTTGGTTGCAAGCATACAGGCGGTAATGTTACGGCTTTCGTCGGGAGTAACAGCAATGAACAGGTCGGCCTCTCCCGCTCCCACCTCTTTCAATCCTTTTATGGAAGTAGGGGAGGCGTTAACGGTCATCAGGTCGAAGTTGGAACTGAGCGTGCTCATCCGTTCCTCGTTGTCGTCTATTAATATGATGTCTTGCTTCTCGCGCGACAATAGTTTGGCCAAATGTGTGCCTACTGCACCGGCACCTGCAATGATTATCTTCACTTTGTTTAATTCATAATTCAAAATTTATAATTGATTGGCAGATCCCTTCTTCATCCATTCCACACAAGTGATACAACTCCTGTATGGTTCCATGTTCTATAAACGTGTCGGGTACGCCGATACGCCGTATGTGCGGGGCATATCCGTTGTCTGCCATAAATTCCAGTACGGCACTGCCCATGCCGCCCTTCCGGATACCGTCTTCGACGGTGACGATGCGTTGGAATTTGCGTCCCACTTCATGCAGCAGTTCTTCGTCCAGCGGTTTCAGGAAACGCAGGTCGTAGTGGGCGATGGAAATTCCTTTTTCTTTTTCGGCCTGTTCAATGGCCTTTGCCGCGATATTTCCTATCGGGCCAAGGGTCAGCACGGCGATATCCTTTCCGTCTTTCAGCTTCCGGCCCTTGCCTACCGGGATTTCTTCCAACGGACATTTCCAGTCCAGCAATACACCGCGGCCACGAGGATAGCGGATGACGAACGGGCCTTTGTCCGGCAGTTGTGCCGTGTACATCAGCCGGCGCAACTCATGCTCATTCATCGGGGAAGACAGGGTAAGGTTGGGTATCGGACGGAAATAGGCCAAGTCGAAGACACCGTGATGGGTAGGGCCGTCTTCACCGACCAGTCCGGCACGGTCGAGGCAGAGCACTACAGGAAGCCGGAGGATGGCGATGTCGTGGATCACATTGTCGTACGCCCGTTGCATGAAGGAAGAATAAATGTTGCAGAAAGGCTGCATTCCTTCCTTGGCCATGCCGCCGGAGAAAGTAGCTGCATGTCCTTCGGCTATACCCACGTCAAAGGCACGGCCGGGCATGGCTTCCATCATTTTGTTCATGGAGCATCCTGTAGGCATGGCGGGTGTGACACCGATGATTCTTGGGTTTTGTTCAGCCAGCTCAATGAGCGTTTCTCCGAATACGTCCTGGAAGAGGGGAGGCAGGTTGCTGGTATCTGCCTTGATGCGTTTTCCGGTTTCCGGATTGAACTTGCCCGGTGCATGCCAGATGCCGGGTTCTTTTTCGGCGGGCTCAAATCCTTTTCCTTTGACAGTATGCAGATGCAGGATCTTGGGACCTTCCATGTCCTTGATATCCCGGAGGATACGGGCTATATTCTTCACGTCGTGTCCGTCAACGGGACCGAAGTAACGGATATTCATCCCTTCGAATATATTTTGCTGTTGGGCTGCCATGGACTTCAGGCTATTGGCAAAGCGGATAAGAGCCTTGCGGCGGTCTTCGTTCAGGACACCCATCTTGAACAGTAGTTTGGAGGTTTTGAAGCGCAACTGGTTATAGCGGTTGCTTGTAGTCAGATTGAACAAATACTGTTTCATGCCGCCCACGCTGCGGTCTATTGCCATGTCATTGTCATTCAAGATAATGAGCAGGTTGTTGGCTGTAGAGGAGGCATTGTTCAATCCTTCGAATGCCAGTCCGCCACTCATGCTTCCGTCTCCTATGATGGCAACCACATGCCGGTCTTTTTCCCCTTTCCGGGCTGCGGCTACTGCCATGCCGAGGGCTGCCGAAATGGAGTTTGAGGCATGTCCGCAGGTAAAGGTGTCGTACTCGCTTTCCTCCGGTGAAGGAAAGGGGCGGATACCTTTGAATTTACGGTTGGTGGAGAATGCTTCGCGGCGTCCGGTCAATATTTTATGGCCGTACGCCTGGTGTCCTACGTCCCAGACGATACGGTCGTAAGGGGTGTTGTAAACATAATGCAGTGCCACGGTCAGTTCTACCGTACCCAGGCTGGCGGCAAAATGTCCGGGATTGCAAGAAACTTCTTTAATGATGTCTTGCCGCAGTTCTTTGCAGATTTCGGGAAGTTGCTCCACGCTCAGCCGGCGCAAATCTTCGGGAAGTGAAATGGAATTTAGCAAGTTATATGTTGTTGGTTCTGTTCTCATCGTTCATTATGAAGATTACAAAATGCAAAAATAACAAAAGAAAACGGATGTCATGGAGTTTTCCGGAAAAAAGTTGGCGGGTAGCTGCCCGATTGCCGTGTTTAGAACGCCAATTCGGTTGCTTCTCTTTCATTCTACCTATGTTGTAATTTTAGATGTGTTTGTAGTTTTCTGTAAATCAGCGAGTAATTTTGCCAGCCTATTGCCTGTCCCTTGGCAAGCTTTTGCCAAAGCGGTGGCAAAGTTTTGCCAAAGCGATGGCAAAGTTTTGCCAATTGTGTGGCAAAAGCTTGCCGATAAGGAGGCAAGGTCTTGTCAATGTATGCCTGTGACTATTTAAAGAGTAAAATAGGATATTGTACTGACTTGCAGATTTCGGGAAGTTGCTCCACGCTCTATTGGCGCAAATCTTCGGGAAGTGAAATAGAATTTAGCAAGTTGTATGTCGTTGGTTCTGTTTTCATCGTTCATTATGAAGATTACACAATGCAAAAATATCAAAAGAAAACGGATGGATGGCTCTTTGGGGAAGAAAAAATAGGGAAAGTCCTATTAAACTGATTTATTGCAGTTGTCAAATTTCTGCTTTGTGGATGTTAAGGAGAAAGATGTGACTATTTATTCTTTCCACAGTGAAGAAGAGAATAGATATTAGGTAACCGACCGTTTAATCTTGTCCGTTGTACTGGATAAACTTCCCAAGGTAGGGGGATGACACGCATTTGTAAGTTGTACCATGCTTATATACGTAGTTGCGATGATTCACAACAGACACTTTTATATAAAACACTTTGATGATAATTGGAAAGTAAAATATTTTTATAGATGCAGCTGCCAGTTGTTTGATCATGTGATTGTGCAATTTTATAATTTTTTGAAGTTTCCCAATCTTATATTATAGAGGACTTGATGTATAGTTTTGATACGTTCATGGTATAATATATGTTTATTGGATAGATATTGCTGGTTATAGGTGCTAAATGAAGTCTTTTGAAAAAAAAGTTGTTGTAGATAAAAAAATGGTTTGACAGCATGGGTATTTGAAATAAATTTATATATTTGCGGTGTTGATTCTATTTTATTTAAAAAAAATAAAAGACGAATGCTTGGACTAGCAGACTTGTTGTTATCTTGTTCTTTCCTGCTGATAAATTTTATGTTTGTGACTGTGAGAAACCTTTTGTGAGATACTTATGTCGTTGGTGTATATCGTTTTATGGCAATTTTGCAACAAAATATTTAAATCTAATTTATTATGGAAAAATTTAAATTTGTTGAACTTCCGAAAGAAGAAGTATTGAGTGAGGTGGAACTGTCTTTTATAGAGGGAGCTGCTAATTGTACGAATTATGTGGTGTGTATAGGAGACGGAAAACAAAGTAATTGTGGTCAATATGATGATGGACAATGTTCGGGTGGAGGTTGTTCCCCTGGACTTTTTTGTAGTAGCTATTCATTTTAAAAGTTGTAATATCGTATGATTTGGTCACGATATAACATCTTGTTTGAGAGAGAGGGAATTTATTTGTTTTATAATTCCCTCTCTAACGCTTTTGCCGAATTGTCCAAAGAAACATTTTATTTATTGGCTGACTGTAAAGCGGGAGAAATATTCTCGACAGAGGATGAGACTCTTATGAGTAACTTGAAAAGAATGAGGGCTGTGGTGGATGATGATGTAGAGGAATTTTTGAAAGTTAAGTATCATGTTATGACTCGTAGATTTGACAATCATTTTTTAAGCCTTACCATCAACCCTACTCTCGGATGTAATTTTGCTTGTCCCTATTGTTTTGAAGGAGAGCATAATAATATTTTTATGACGGATGAAGTGGAGGATGGGATAATTGACTTTGTTAAAAGAAAAACTGATGCTAAAAGAATAGATGTCACCTGGTTTGGGGGAGAACCGTTATTGGCCTTTCAAAGAATAGTGTCGTTGACCCGCAAAATGCAATCATTGGGATTGGCATATAGCGCAGGTATGATTACCAATGGTTATCTCTTGAACGAGTCTGTTATTTCTCAATTGAAGTTATTAGACATTAAGAAAATTCAGATTACGGTTGATGGATTACAGGAGGAACATGATAAACGTCGTTTTTTAAAAGGCGGATATCCTACTTTTGAACGGATTGTAGAGAATATTGATTTGTTGAATAAATTAGTACCAGATATACATGTTAATATCCGTGTTAATATTGATAATAGTAATATGGATGATTTTATTTATGTATTCGACTTTTTCTATCAAAAACACTATGCAAATATAAATGTAACGCCGGCTTTTGTAGAAGATCAGGCGGGCGATAATAGCTGTGCTTTTAATAGTAGGGAGAAGTTTACCTTTCTTGTTAACTTGTTCCGGAAACATGGAATGGAATTCAAGAACTTTTATCCCTCTTATAAGTTCTCGGAATGTTCTATTCGTAATTCAAATGTTGCGGTGATCGGTCCGAAAGGAGAAATATACAAATGTTGGAACGATGTAGGCAAGCAAGACCGCATAGTGGGTGACATTTGGGGAAAAGTTTCAAATAGACGGCTGTTATTGCAATATTTGGCAGGTGCAGACCCTTACGATGATATGCAATGTCGGGAATGTGTGTTGCTGCCGGTTTGTTCGGGAGGCTGTCCTTACCTAAGACTTATGCAACAGGCCAAAAAAACAGACCGAAGAGAGGTGTGCCCATTGATGAAACTGGATGTAGAAACGCATTTGTGGTTGCACTATCTGACTAAAAAACACAAGAAGTAATGCCGTAATAAACTGATAAATCTAAATACTTGAAAAATATGTTGCGAAGAATACTTGGAATTACTTTTGTTTGTTGGCTCTGTTTGTCCGTTTCGGCCCAGACTAAAGGTAAGTTTGAAATAGAAGGATATGTGTACGAGAATCTGGGGAAGACTCCTTTGCAGGGTGCAATGGTGAGGCTCATTGGCGCGAAAGGAGCGGTGATAGACTCGATGAAGACTACAGGGAGGATTCAGACCGGAAGTGTAGTCAGGAATCTCTCAAGATACATATTTTATGTACCCCGCAACGTGGAGACAAACTATATCATCGAAGCTGATGCCAACGGGTATGACCCCGGATATATGGAGGTGAAGATTAAAGACTTGGGGAGCAGGGAAAAAAAGAGGGAACTGCCGGTTATCTACTTGACACGTGCCAGACAGTTGCAGGAGGTGACCGTTACTGCCTCCAAAGTGAAGTTTTACCACAAACTCGATACGTTGATATACGATGCCAGCGCCTTCCAATTGGCGGAAGGCTCCATGTTGGATGTTTTGGTAGCTCAGCTTCCCGGGGTGGAAGTGAAAGACAACGGACAGATATTCGTCAATGGCAAATTTGTGGAGAGCCTGTTGCTGAATGGACGCGATTTTTTCGGCAAGGACAACCAGCTGATGTTGGACAACCTTGGTGCATACGCCGTGAAAGACATTTCCGTTTATGAACGTGCCGGCAAGCAGAGTGAGTTCTACGGCAGGGATATGGGTGATAAGGACTTCGTGATGGATGTGCGCCTCAAGAAGGAATATCAGCACGGCTGGATGGTGAACCTTGAAGGTGGAGGCGGAACGGAAGAACGCTATATGGGGCGTGCTTTCGGACTATACTTCACCCCCTATTCGCAAGTTGCTTTTTTCGGCGGCATTAATAACGTGAACGACCAACGCAAGCCGGGGCAGAACACGACATGGACACCCGAGAGTGTGCCGAAGGGTGATCAAAAGGTACGTCAGACGGGAATCGACTATAATGTCAGTTTCAATAAAAGCAAAACCCAACTGCAAGGTAATGCAACTTTCGTCCAAATGACAGACAATAGTGTCGTTGGTACGGAGAGAACCAACTTGTTGCCATCGGGCAATACATATGATTATCAGTACAACCGTGCCCGGAGGCGTACCACAGAGTTCAAGCAATTCAACTTGTTTAGCACACAAGGGAAGTACATCTGGAGTCAGCTTAATGAGAGAGTCAACTATACCAAATACGAGAACAGCAGCAGCTATTCGGCGGCTACGTTCGATGAGGAGAAGCAGGCGATGAATCGGGAAATCATTGACGACATCTATTCGGAGGCATACGTGGATCAACGTGACGGATTGATGAACCGGTCGCTGCAAAACAATATACAGGATGGACATCGGTTGGATGCGTTCCTTCAGTACAGCAACAGCTTCAAATTCAAGAAAAACTCCGACGGGTTGAATTATAGTTTCGGAGGACAATACATTGAGGAAAAATCTGACCTCTTCAAGGATTATACCATCAATTACGGTGACGAATCCACTGCGGCTTACAAACAGAACGAATACTACAACCAACCGAATAAAAGCTATGTGCTGAAGGCTAATGTGGGTTACATGTACAGGCTTGATGAAAGTGATTATATTCAGCCCGAATATTATTTTACACACCAGGTTCGTGACAAGGACTCACACCGCTATCTGCTCGACCGGTTGGAAGAGGAAGGTATATTTGGTTCACTCCCGGCCGGCTATCAGTCCGTGTTAGACCTTGACAACAGTTTTACTTCGCGTTATCGGGATAATACACATCAGTTGTCGGTGCGTATGAGCCATTGGACAAAACGTTTCTCTTTCACCGTAACCCCTAGGGTCTATATCTTTGACCAGTCGTTAGACTATAGGCGTGGCGGCAAACGTCATCGTGTCAACCGCAACACTGCTTCGTTCGCTTTGGCCTCATGGACGGAAATGATGTATAGGTTTGCTTTCAAGGACGATCCTTTTATGGGATCGCAAGCCACGCAAAGTCTCAAACTGAGCTACCTGATAACTCCCCGCACGCCCGATTTGGCTCACTTGGTGCCCGTCAAGGATGCCATCGACCCGTTGAACATTTACGAAGGTGTGGAAAGCTTGGACAACGAGCGTCTCCATAACATAGAGCTGATTTGGGCAATGCAATCACGCAATGCGTTCAATAATACGCTAATGTTGGGTTATCGCATAACCGAGAGCATGCTGACACGCGGATATAGCTACGATTCCAAGACTGGCGTGCGCACCATCCGCTCTTATAATACCAACGGTAACTGGAACCGTTTCATCAACAACACGCTTTCGTGGCAGTTCGGCGGCAAGAAGCAGTTCGTGCTAAGCTCTATCTCCCGTGCCGAGCAGTCGCACATGAGCGATATGATTGGTGTCGATGTGACGAAGCCTGTGAAATCCACCGTGAAGAACTGGTTCTTGACGGAGAATCTGAAACTGGACTGGCAGTTGGGAAAACAAAAAATAGGGTTGCGTGCCGATGTCATTTGGCGTGATACCCGCAGTACTCGCGAGGACTTCACACCATTTCAAGCTGCCACACTTAATTACGGCGTGACCGGCGTGTTCAAGCTGCCTGCCAACTTCGGTCTTTCCACCGACCTCACTTGCTACACGCGGCGCGGCTATGCCGACAATGCCCTTAATACCACTGATGTAGTGTGGAATGCCCGCCTCAGTTACACGGCGTTCAAGGGCCGCTGGGTGTTTATGCTCGATGGCTTCGATATCCTTAACCGGTTGAGCAACGTGACGTATGGCGTCAATGCGCAGGCGCGTACGGTGACCTATACCAATGTGTTGCCCCGATATGCCATGCTGCACGTACAATATAAGTTCAACATCCGGCCGAAGAAACGTTGACGGATAAAAAGGGTAAAGGAAGATGGAAGACGGGTGGTTGTTGCAGTTCCATGAGGATTTAGAGACTTGTGTGACTCGTGTTGTAAGTGAGATGCGGGTAGCATGGCCTTGTGGCTGTAAAATGGGTAATGTAGATGCGTCTTCCGTCATTCTCCGGTATCTGTGGCAGAAATATCTCTGTAAGCGTCCGGCTGTCCCCGATGCGGACACTTGTAGGTGTGCCATAAAGGAGGTGGAAACATCGTTGTTGCCACTTATAATGTTCAAGGCTAATCTGGTAGAGGAGCAGGACAATGGTAATCGGGAGTGGTATGAATGCTTGAAGGGGCAGGAAAACAAAGTGCTAGTATTTGCCACTTCACCACGCATACTCGATTATTTGAGGCCGCTGATAAAAGCACTGGAAGAGGATTTTGTGTTGCTTTCCACGACGCCTGTTCCTGATGATTTTGGGATTCCATCACATGGTACCGTGATACGGCTGCGCATGCTCAAGGCTAAGTTCTTCCGCAATGCAGAGATGGAGCAGACCTTGCCATGGTTTTATAACTTTGCCAATGCTATAGGTTGGTTTATTGAGATTCTGAAACCGCGATTATTGGTATGTATGGATGGATGCCAGTCCGAATATCGCCTTGCCGCAGCTTTCTGTAACGAGAAGCATATTCCTTCTGTTTGTTTGCAATTAGGATGGCCCTCGTATCTCCATACGGGATTTCGTGACTTGCCGTACACCCATTTCCTCACATGGGGTGATAAGTTCAATCCTTTGTGGGAGAAATATAACAAGCATACCTGCTTTGTAGCTGCTGGGTACATGGATGAGGCTATTCGAAACGGTCAGCATCGGGCGATAACATTTTTTCTTCAGGCACCGGTTTACTTAAATACAGAAATATATCTTGACAGGATGAGTGATTTAATTCGGGTTACAGCAACGCATTATCCTGACATTTCTATTTTGGTGCGGGAACACCCCGAGTATAGAGGTAACACTAGATGGTTATCTCGTTTTCTTCAATGTAGTAATGTCAGTATAGTTAATAACGATAAATTGGCGGATGTGTATGCTCGGACTAAAGTGGTAGTCTCTCACTTCTCTTCGGTGCTGATGGAGGGACTAATGTATGGTTGTACCCCCTTGGTGTTTAACCCAACACCGGGTTCAAGCTATTATCCGGATATTGAAGCAGAAGGGATAGGGTTTATTTCTAAAAATGAAGTGGAATTTTTTTCCAAACTGCCTAGTTGTCTCCGACAAGCACCTTTGGAGGAATTGCCACAATGGTTTAAGGCAACAGGAAAAGAAGCCGTAGATCATATAATTAAGATAATTGATGATATATTGGTTGAATATGAACTATAATATAGCGTTTGTGCCTGTTAGAAAAGGCAGTAAGGGAGTTTCAGGGAAAAATACCCGGTTGTTGTGTGGAAAACCTCTGTTATGTTGGATATTAGACACATTGGTACAATCTTCGTTTTTTGATGAAATTTGGCTTGCTACTGACTGTGACGAGACTGAGAAAATAACTATTGGCAGATATGGTGAAGAAGTAAAAATTTATCGTCGATCTGATACTTCCGCTACGGACAAGTCATCAGTGATGGAGGTGATAAAAGAGTTCATTTTTTGGCGTGAACCGGCGGATTCTGATTGGTTTTGCCTTTTTCAGTCCACATCTCCTTTCACTACTTTGGGCGATATAAAGAAAATGTTGGAAATGGCAAATTCTGGAAGGTATGATTCAATAGTGTCCTGTGTAAGGTTGAAGAAGTTTAGGTGGTCTGAGACCGCTACTCCTCTTGATTACTCTTTTGCTAACAAACCACGTAGGCAAGATTATAAAGGTTTCTTGGTGGAGTCCGGAAGTTTTTATTCGGCTTCCGTTCGGATTGTCTTGTCCGAACCTTATATCCTTTCAGGGGAAGTAGGAATCGTGGAAGTAGATTCAGAGTTGGCTATTGATATAGATGAACCGCGCGATTGGATGGAGGCTGAGTACATCGCTGCAAATACGATTCTAAAATTATGAAATTTTCATTGGTTCGCCAACGGGATGCGATGCAGTGTGGTATTGCATGCCTTACCATGATATGTCGCCATTTTGGCAGTAATGTAGATATTTCGCAAGTGGAGCAGTATTGCTGTGCCGCCAAACGGGGAGTAAGCATGCTCAGCCTTGTCCGTGCGGCAAAAATATTGGGACTGGACTCCAAGCCCATGCGTCGTACATTGGACGAGCTGGCACAAGGTCCGTTTCCATGTATATTGCACTGGAATCAGAATCATTTTGTTGTGCTTTATAAAGTGGATCGGAAAGGCTCGCGCTTTTGGATTGCCGATCCGGGTAAAGGGCTGATGAAATATTCTATGGAGGATATGCGGAAACATTGGACGTCAGTTTCCTATAATGGTAAAGAATGCGGTGTGGTTATGTTTTTGGATTCTACAAGGGATTTCAACGAAAATCTTAAGGGTAAGACGAAAGAACAAAAGCAGATATTTCACTTTTTAAAAAGATATATTAAACAATATCATCATCATTTTGGTGTCATTATATTGTGTCTCGTAATCAGCTGTGGATTGCAATTGTTGTTACCGTTTTTGACCCAGTCAATTGTGGATGTAGGCATCGTTCGGAAAAATATTGGATACGTATGGCTCATTTTGCTTGGACAGCTGATGATAGTGACCGGTCGTACGATAACGGATTTTGTGAGGAGAAAAATATTGTTGCACATATCCCTGCGTATTAACATCTCGCTTGTAAGTGACTTCTTTACAAAGTTGCTTAAACTTCCAATGAGCTTCTTTGATATTAAGCTTTTGGGTGATTTGTTGCAACGAATCGGAGATCATAACCGTGTACAGCAATTCCTTACTACACAGGTGCTCAACATTATGTTTACGATGGTCAGCTTTGTGGTGTTTGGGGGGATACTTCTTGTTTACAATCAGTTGATATTTATGGTATTTATATTTGGAAGTGTTATGTGCGGACTTTGGATAGCCACATTCCTTAAACGTCGTCGTATCATTGATTTTGAACTGTTTGAAAAACAAGGAATGAACCAGGACATTACTTACGAATTTATAACTACGATACAGGAAGTTAAACTACAGAATTGTGAACAGCGACGCTGTGATGAATGGGAAGAAAATCAAAATGATCTCTTTGCTATCCAGATGAAGTCTCTCAACCTGCAACAGACACAGGAATCCGGCAGTGTTCTTATCAACGAGGTGAAGAATATCTTCATCACTGTGCTTGCTGCTACGGCGGTGATAAACGGACAAATGACTTTGGGAGCTATGCTTGCTGTACAATATATAATAGGCCAACTCAATTCACCGGTGCAGCAACTCATGAACTTTCTGTATTTTATGCAAGATGTGAAAATATCTCTTGAGCGCATTAATGAAATTCATTGCTCACGGGACGAACAAAAGGTCGCAGGTAAACTTATAGGCTTTGCCAATGCTGACAAATCTATTTCCATATCCAATATGAATTTCAAATACAACCGTCATGCGTTGGAATATACGCTTAAAAATATTTGTCTTGATATTCCGGAAGGAAAAGTTACGGCCATTGTTGGGGCATCGGGCAGTGGAAAAACTACATTGATGAAATTGTTGCTTGGCTATTATGAAGTGCTGGGCGGAGAGATTACCATTGCTGGGTATAATATTAACGACTACAATCTCAAATGGTGGAGGAAGCAGTGTGGCGTGGTGATGCAGGATGGTGTGATTTTTTCGGAATCCATTGCCCGAAATATTGCTGTGGCAGATGGGGAGATAGATGTAGGACGGATGGAGGAAGCTGCTAGAATGTCCAATATATATGATTTTATCATGTCATTGCCTCTACGTTTTTATACTAAAATAGGACGTGATGGCATCAGTCTCAGTCAAGGGCAGCGACAACGTATTCTTGTGGCCAGAGCTATTTATAAGAATCCTGCATTCATCTTCTTGGATGAGGCTACGAATTCTTTGGATGCGAATAATGAGCGTGCTATTGTAGAAGAACTCCATAATTTTTATCGTGGTCGTACCGTGGTGATTGTGGCTCATCGGTTAAGTACTGTGCGCAATGCCGATCAGATAATTGTGCTTGAGCATGGTGAAATATCAGAATGCGGTACTCATTCAGAATTGATAGCAATTCGTGGCAGTTATTTTGAGTTGGTTAAAAATCAATTGGAACTGGCCGTTGAATGACTAAATGCCTAGTTATTGCGGGATTATTTGCCATTCTTTCACTATCTTTGCTGCCTTGAAGAGATGAATCATGAAATGTTGTAAAGGCTATGAACTTATATACTTCCGTTGAGTTGCCTGCCGGTTTGCCCCGGCTGACGCATGCCGACCGACTGCTATTGCTCGGTTCTTGTTTCGCTGCCGAAATGGGGGAGAGGTTACTTTCCGCCAAGTTCCGCTGTGACGTCAACCCTTATGGTGTACTTTACAATCCTCTTTCCATCTCTGTCGCATTGCGGGAAATAGAGGCGGGAAGAAGTTATGGAGCAGAAGACCTTTTCCTGTTTCGCGAACTTTGGCATAGCCCGATGCATCATGGGGACTTTTCTTCTGCCGATAAGGAAAAAGTGTTGGAAACCATCAACACCCGGTTGCAGGAAGCACATGCCGTTTTCTCTCAATTGGACTACCTTTTGCTTACTTTTGGCACGGCATGGGTCTATGAGTCCAAAGAGACGGGGCGGGTGGTATCCAACTGTCACAAACAACCGGAGACAAAGTTCACACGCCGTAAACTTTCTGTCGATGAAATAGTGCTTGACTATAAGGAATTACTGTCGGATGTATTGCTGCGGAATCCTAAACTGAAAGTATTGTTCACCGTCAGTCCCATCCGCCATGTCCGTGACGGGCTGCATGCCAATAACCTTAGCAAAGCAACTTTACTGTTGGCTGTCGAACAACTTCAGATGCTTTTTCCGGGGCATGTCTTTTACTTTCCTGCATACGAATTATTGCTGGACGAGCTGCGCGACTACCGTTTTTATGCCGAAGATATGGTACATCCTTCCAAGCTTGCCGTTGACTATGTGTGGGAGCGGTTTGTGCATTCCTGTATCTCTGCCGATGCGTTACAGATTATGGAGGAAAGTGAAAATATACGTAAATCATTAGCACATAGACCTTTTCATCCGGAATCTGATGAATATAAGCGTTTTTTAGGACAAATTGTGTTAAAAATAGAGCGACTTAACGGAAAATACCCGTACTTAGACTTCAAAAAAGAGAGAGAAATATGTCGTATTCGATTGAAAGCATAACCGAAAGCATGGGTGCACGGCGTGTGGGAAGTGTACCGGCTACCATTGATTGGCTGCTTACCGACAGCCGTTCCTTGAGTTTTCCCGAGGAAACATTATTCTTTGCCTTGACTACCAAACGGAACGACGGTGCCCGCTATATCCCGGACCTGTATGCCCGTGGTGTCCGTAACTTTGTCGTCAGCGAGGAAAGTTATAGGGACATTGAGAGTGGAAAATTGAAGCCGACTGCCAACGACCAGTCGCCGGTTGTCAATTATCTGATAGTGCCTAATCCGCTGAAAGCTTTGCAAAAGCTTGCCGAACAGCACCGGGGGAAGTTCCAGATTCCTGTAATCGGTATAACGGGCAGTAACGGAAAGACTATAGTTAAGGAATGGCTGCACCAGCTTATCAGTCCCGAACGGGCGATTGTACGTTCTCCGCGCAGCTATAATTCCCAAATAGGAGTACCTTTGTCCGTTTGGCAGATGAATGAGCAGTCTGAACTGGCGATATTTGAAGCCGGTATTTCCGAGCCGGGTGAGATGCGTGCCTTGCAGAATATCATCAAACCCACGATCGGTATCTTGACCAATATAGGCGGAGCCCATCAGGAAAACTTCTTTTCCTTGCAAGAAAAATGTATGGAGAAGCTTGTCCTGTTTAAGAATTGTGATGTGGTGATTTACAACGGTGATGATGAATTTATCAGCAACTGTGTGGCAAAGTCCATGCTTTCTGCCCGCGAGATAGCGTGGAGCCGGAAAGACATGGAACGTCCTTTGTATATAAGTAAGGTAGAAAAGAAAGAGGAGTGTACGGTGATCTCCTATCGTTATCTGGATATGGACAATACATTTACCTTGCCTTTCATTGACGATGCTTCCATTGAAAATTCGTTGAACTGCCTTGCCGCCTGTCTGTACCTCATGTTGCCTGCCGAAAAGATTACGGAACGTATGGCCAAGCTGGAACCCGTTGCCATGCGTCTGGAAGTGAAAGAGGGCAAGAACGGCTGCCTGTTGATAAATGACAGTTATAATTCCGACCTGGGCTCATTGGATATTGCACTCAATTTCTTGTATCGCCGTTCGCTTGTCAACGGGCTGAAGCGGACACTGGTACTTTCCGATATTCTTGAAACGGGGCAAAATACTCCTACCCTTTACCGGCAGGTGGCGCAACTGGTGAACAGCCGCGGCATTGAACGTATCATAGGTGTGGGCAATGAAATAGCTACTTGTGCCGCACGTTTCGATGTGGAGAAATCGTTCTATCCTGATACGAACACCTTGATACGGGCCATTGAGCGTGGAGAACTCCGGTTGGAAAACGAGATCATACTTATTAAAGGGGCACGCAAATTCGGCTTTGATGCCTTGACGGAGGTGTTGGAGAAGAAAGTGCATGAAACCATCCTGGAGGTGAATCTCGGTGCCATGATTGCCAATCTGAACAGCTATCGCAGCAGGCTGAAGCCGGAGACCAAGACTGTATGTATGGTGAAGGCGTCTGCATACGGTGCCGGTTCATACGAAATTGCCAAGACTTTGCAGGAGCATCACGTGGATTATCTGGCTGTAGCTGTGGCTGATGAAGGTTCCGAACTCCGCAAGGCCGGGATTACGGCAAGCATCATCATCATGAATCCGGAAATGACGGCATTCAAGACGATGTTTGACTACAAGCTGGAACCCGAAGTCTATAGTTTCCACTTGTTGGAAGCCTTGATTAAGGAAGCGGAGAAAGAGGGGATTACCAACTTCCCCATTCATGTCAAGGTGGATACCGGTATGCATCGTCTGGGATTCGCTCCCGAAGACATGCCCCGTCTGATTGAACGCTTGAAGGGGCAGAATGCGGTTATCCCACGTTCCGTCTTCTCTCATTTTGTAGGCAGTGACGCACCGCAGTTCGATGCTTTCACACGTCAGCAGATCGTAAACTTTGAAAAGGCATCCATGGAGTTGCAGAATGCTTTCCCGCATAAAATACTTCGCCATATCTGTAATTCCGCAGGAATAGAACGTTTTCCGGGTGCGCAGTTTGATATGGTGCGTCTCGGCATCGGGTTGTATGGAGTCAATCCGGTGGACAATTCTATCATGAACAATGTAAGTACCTTACGTACCACCATTCTGCAGATACGTGATGTGCCCGGAGAAGATACCGTAGGCTATAGCCGGAAGGGACATTTAAGCCGTCCTTCACGTATTGCCGCCATTCCTATCGGGTATGCCGACGGATTGAACCGCCATCTCGGCAACGGCCATGCCTATTGCCTGGTAAACGGGCAGAAAGCACCCTATGTGGGCAATATATGCATGGATGTCTGCATGATTGATGTAACGGACATTGACTGCAAGGAAGGGGACATGGTAGAGATTTTTGGTGACCACCTGCCCATCACGGTGCTTTCCGATATACTCGAAACCATACCTTATGAAATATTGACGAGTGTTTCCACACGGGTGAAGCGAGTGTATTATCAGGATTGAATAAATGCTGAATCATCAGTCTAAAATTATAAATCTTGCTATATTTGCATCAAATTAATTCGATACGACTATGACAAACTTACTTTTATTAGGCTTTCTGCCCAGTGGTTCCGAATGGATTATCATAGCACTGGTTATTCTGTTGCTGTTTGGCGGCAAGAAGATTCCCGAACTGATGCG